>C688J18823_10000296_pt1 | contig 28693 bp, 21 predicted proteins | sample HopSoiMetagenom1_FD_18823 | JGI IMG/M metagenome (IMG submission 18823) | reverse complement strand
CCCGCAGGGGGTGGTGGTCGATGTCCCTGCCGCGCACACGGTCACGGTGTGGAGCAGCGATCGCCTGGTGGCTACGCTGGTCGAATAGTCGAGTTGATAGCGACGCACGTTCTTGCTGCCGACCCTGGTCACAATCGATGCCAGGCGGAGCGTCATGATCGAGGACACGGCGCCAAACGAGTACGTCGTCCGGCCATCGTCGCGCGTCGTGTAGTCGAACACGACCGATCGCGAGTCGGGTGTGGTCACGCACTGATCTCCGCTGCTATTCATCATTCCCGTGTAGGTCACGCTGGCGAGCGCGTGCTCCTCGTCGGCGTTGTAGTCGTAGCGGATGCAGTTGCCCTGGCGGTCGTATTCGCGCGTGAGATACCAGGTGCTCGGAAAATCGGCTTGGCTGAACGAAGTCCAAGGTTCATAGATGGCCTTGTGGCCGTTCTTCTGTTCGACCGTGAAGTAGGACTCCGACGAGCTCATGTGATTCTGCAGGAAAATGCGCGAGAATTGATCGGTCTCCGTCCTGTACTCTGTCCCGCTGAATCCGTATCGCGAATCAGGGCTCGTCATCAGCCGACTGCCCGCGAAGCACAACCGGTCCGTCGCTCCGATGCTGTCCCGTCGAACGACGCGATTTCCGCCGTCCTGTGCGAGCGTGCGCGGGCAGCGGTAGATCGTGCTGGTTCCCGAGATCCCCCATCCGACTCCCACCACTCCATTCCCGTTGCGGCTGCTGTAGGTCAGTGCCAGCGAAGGCTGCATGCCCGCCCGGCCGGGAGGCACCTGGATGGGAATCTCGTACGCGGCCGCGCCCCCCTCCACCGAGGGACTCCCGGGGAGTGCACCTGCACCAGCAAAGCCTTGGGTGGGGATTGGTTGGCTTGGCGGCGCGAGCGGAGCATCGTCGACCGACGAGACGAGCTGCGTGATCACCTGCATCGTGCCCGTCGCGTAGTTGCTGCATGCTGTCGCGTTGCAAGCGCGCACCTGATACCCATATGTGCCGACAGCCTTCCCCGTATACGACTTCGAAGTTCCCGTCTCCGACGTTGTCGTCCAGGCTCCGCCGTTCACCTGTTCGCCGAGGTCGTAGCGATCCACGTGGCCCAGGCCCGGGCCCGAGGTGGGCGTCCAGGAGACCTGGTAGCTCGAACCTGAATCTCGCGGCACCGACAACGACGGAGTTCCCGGCGGCAGGATGACGTTGACCGTGAAATTCGCCGTGAAGGGGCTTGGGCCAACCGAGTTGATGGCCCGCACCTTGTAGACGTGTGTTCCGTCTTGTTGACCTGAAATCGCCACCGAGAGCTGCGCAGCGGGCGTGGACGCCGCCAAGGCGCCGTCCTGGTACAGCTCGTAGCTCGAGACCACCCCCGAGCCGGCCGTCCAGGAGATGGTGTAAGAACTCGTCGGGCTCGTCGCCGGCCCACTGATCGGTCCAGGCGTTCCGGGCACACACGTCAGCGTGCCGTTGCCGCACACATGCGAGGCGCTGCAGGTTTCACCAGTGGTGCACGCGTCGTTGTCGTCGCAAGTAGTTCCCGCGTCGTAGTAGGTGTCGATCCACTCGCCGCTCAGGCACGTGAACGTCTGCTGGCAACGCGAAAGAGTCGTCGGCTTGCTCATGCCGTTGCACGTGCCGGGACGGAGCACCTTGACCGAGAACTTGCTCGTCTTCGGAGCGCAGCCGACGGAATTGCACGCTGCGACCTCGTAGTAGTACCAACCGTCGGTCTTTCCTGCGACGTCGATGCCCGTGGTCGGAGCGGCCACGGAATAGACCCCGAGTCCGTTCTCGTACAGGTTATAGGAAGTCGCGAGGGCGGAGGCGGCCCAGGAAATGGTGAACGCGCCGGTCGTGTTGGTCGCCGTGGGACCGGCGATGCTCGACGGGGTCGACGGCATGCAAGTTGGCGCCCCTGTCCCGCACGCGCCCGTGGTCGGTGTGCACGCTCCCGCTGCGTGGCAGGAATCGATCGGGCTGCACTGCACGTTGGAAGTGGGCGAGTTGCAGGCGCCGTTCTGGCAAGTCTCTCCGCCGGTGCACGCGTTCCCGTCGTTGCAGGCGCTACCGTTGGCCTTGATCGGATTCGAGCACGAGCCGGTCGCCGGATTGCAGGTGCCCGCGACGTGGCACTGGTCCTGCGCGGTGCAGGTGACTGCTGGACCGCCGATGCAGTGGCCGGCCCCGTCGCAAGTGTCCCCGGCGGTGCAGAGGTTGTTGTCAGTGCAGGCCGTGCCCTGCGGCTGGAACCCGTCGCAGGTCCACACGTCGCCGTCGCAGAAGGCCGCCTTGCATCCGGTACACGTCTTCGTTCCCGGACAGGCGGCGCGACTCTCAGCCGGCAGAAAAAGCGCGAGCGTTGCCGCAATGAGAGCAAGAAAGGCACGCCCAAACCCGTTCCGAAGCATTTCCCCTCCAGGAAGCGCAGACAAGCGCGCGCGCACTTTTCCGGAGGGAGAAGCGTACCGTCAATAGGGGACACGCCAACGATGGATCCGGACCTTGCGCGTCTTTGGGTCAAGTGCCCGAGATATCTAGGAAATGGCTATTGTGAAATCTTTGTGCACAAACAGTCGGCGACCGGACATTCACCGGCCTGCGGCCGCGCTGCGGATCTCCGCCACGATGGCCCTGTGCGCCGAGGCGTGGTGCCCCAGCACGTCGAAGGATACAGCCTCCAGTTCCGGACCCAGCAGCACGCGGTCCAGCCGGAGCCAGGGTAGCTTGGCTGGGTGCGTATAGCCGAAAGCCCAGCCCGCCTGCTCGAAGGCATCTCCGAACTTCCCGAAATACCGCTCCAGGAACAGGCTGCCGTCGGGCAAGTTCGTATCGCCCGCGATCACCACCGGGTGCTGCGCCCGCGCCACCGCCTCCGCGATGGACCGGACCTGGCCTTCCCGGAACACACCGAGCTGTTCCAGCTTGCCGCTCCGCAGCTCGCTCAAGAAGATGCGCAGCCGCTGGCGGATGCCCCACCCGCGCCCCGCGCCGATCTCTTCCCGCGCCGACAGCGGCCGGATGGCATACACGTCCAGCGCGCCGAGCGGCGTCTCCACCACTGCGTGCGCGCAGGGCGGACCCGAGCCGGAAGGGATGCCAATCGGCTCCAGCGAAGCGATGGGGTATCGGCTCGCGATCGTAAACTGGAAGCTGCGCCGCACCGTCCAGCCCTTGAACCACGGGCCGCTCAGCGCCTCGTCGGCCAGGTGCGAGGTCCATTGGAAAAGCACGAGATCCGGCTTCTCCTCCATCACCATCGCGCGCAGCACCTCGGGCCCGTCGACCGTGTGGGTGGTGTTGTAGCTGAGGATCCGCAGCGTGGGACTGCCCGATCCGCCGCGGGGAAAGGGGACCACGAATCCCATCACGGGAAACATCCAGAGCAGCGTGCCCGCAGCCAGCGGCACCAGCAGCGCACGCCGTCCCCGCCGGAGCGCGAACGGCAACAGCGCCAGCCCGGGCGCGAGCCAGATGGCCCGCGGCCAGTAGAGCAGCAACACCACCGGCCACGCCGTCTCGCCCACGAAGCGGAAGAGGAGCAGGATGGCGCAGAGGGCGGCGACCCAGGCGAGGGCCGCCGCCCAGAGGAACCGGTGGTTCACCCGGACAGGATAGCCGAGACCGGCCCGATCAGGGCGGCAGCACCACCCCGCCCGCAGCCACCAGCACGATGTTGACGTTGGCCACCGCGGTGGCCGTGTCGCCCGCCAGCGTGATCTGCTGCGCGCCTGGGACCAGCGCGGTCAGCGGCACCGGCAGCGCCACGCTGCGGCCCATCACCCAGGCCGTCCCCGGATTGAAGGGCACCGGCGCGCTGAACGCGTGGCCGTTGATGCTGTAGCTGAAAGTCGAAACCGGCACGTAGGAGTAGTTGAACATCAAGAGCGCGCCCTGGGCCGCGGCGATGTTGTCGGCCGTCATCGGCAAGGTCGAGAGCTGCACCGGGCTCTGTAGGAAGGTGATCCAGCCCAGGTTCAGGCCCGCGGCCGAAGGCGTCAGATGATCGAGCACGTCGAAGCTGAGATCCCGCGCGATCACGGGTCCGTCGAAGGCGACGTTGTCCCAGGCGAAGGTGTGGTTGCCGTGGCCGCCGCCCGCCTTGTTGGCGTTGTAGTGGCTGTCCTCGATCCAGACGAGGCCGCGGGTGAAGCTCAGGTTCATGTTGGCGCTGCGCGCCAGCAGCTTGAGCGTGGTGCTGCCCGCATCGGTGCCCCAGACTTCCACTTGCTGCTGCGAGACCCGCACCTCGACGTGGTTGAGCGCGCCGTTGGGGCCGCTGGAGGTCGTCACGCAGCCCGAGGTCTGCCAGCCCGCCGCGGTCAGCATCGGCACTTCCTGCACCACGTAGTTGCGCACCACCACCATCGAGTCGATGGTCCAGTGGCGATTCGCGTCGGGAGGACAGTTGGGCGCCTGCCCGCCCTGCCCCGGCCCGAAGCTCGCCGACAGCCGGATGCCCAGGGCGTTGCGCGGCACCGAGCAGAAGTCGCAGGGAGGTCCGCCGTGCGTGAAGGGCGCCGGCACCGGCTGGTCGCTGATCCAGAATTCCGGCCAGGCGTCGTGACTGCCCAGCGTGTCGTTGCTGACGTCGAAGGCCACCGTCCCGGTGCGGCCCGCGAAGTCGAACGGCTGCTTGGGATACAGCGCCAGCGTGGTCACGTTGCTGCCGTCGTTGCTGCTCTCGCGCAGCTGGCCGTTGCAGATCAGGAGATCAGTCCCGTCCGGCTGCGCCGGGAGGCTTCTGCCGCAGGCGTCGATGGTGGAGGGCGCCCAGGTATTCGCCATCCCCTGCCCGAAGTTGGTCGCGCCGGTCACGCGGGAGGCTCCCCACAGGGTGCCGTTGAGCTGCCCGGAACGGTTGGTCACCGCAAACGGCTGGTCGAACGTCTCGCAGAACGCGATCGCCCCTTGGTTGAGCTGAACGCGGCAAGCTCCCGGCGGCACGGGCGTCCTCACCGACACGGTCACCGCGCGCGAAACCGCGCCCGCCGCGCTGGTGGCCGTGATGGTGTACGTCGTCGTCGCCGCCGGCGTGACCGCCTGCGATCCGGAAGCCGCCACCGTCCCGACGCCATGATCGATGGCGATGGCGCCGGCGCCGGTGACCGCCCAGGCGAGCGTAGTGGCCTGGCCGACGTCCACCACCGTGGGCGTGGCGGTGAAGGAGCTGATCACCGGCAGCGCCGGAGGATGCGTGACGGTGACGCTGACCGGGACGGACGTCGCTGTCAGCCCCGCGCTGTTGCGCGCCACGGCGGTGAGGACGTGCGTGCCGTCAGGAAGCGGCGTCGTGTCCAGCGCGGCCTGGTACGGCGCCGCGGTGTCCTCGGTCCCCAGCGCCGCGCCGTCCAGCTGGAACTGCACGCCGGCCACGGCCACCGCGTCGGAAGCGCTGGCAACGATGGTTACGACCCCTGTCAGGCTCGCGCCGTTGGCCGGCGAGGTGATGGACACGGTGGGCGGCTTCGGGGCGTTGGTGACCGTGACGTGCACGGGCGCCGAGGTGGCAAAGACGCCGGCTGTGTTGCGGGCCGCCGCGGTGAGCGCGTGCGCGCCGTTGGGGAGCGCGGTGGTATCGAGCGCCAGGCTGAACGGAGCGGCGGTCACTTCAGCGCCGTTGTTCGCGCCGTCCACCTGGAACTGCACTCCGGCGACGCCGAGCGCGTCGGATGCCGAGGCCGAGACGGTGACGGTCCCAGAGACGGTGGCCCCTTCTACCGGAGTGGAGATGGAGACCGTGGGCGGAGTTGGAGGCGGCGGTGCGCCTCCTCCGCCGCCGCCGGCGCCGACCAGCACGATGTTGACGTTCGCCACCGCGGTGACGACGTCGCCTGCCAGGGTGATCTGCTGCGCGCCGGGCACCAGCGCGTTCAAGGGCACCGGCAGCGCGACGCTGTGGCCCATCACCCAGGCCGTCCCCGGATTGAAGGGCACCGGCGCGCTGAAGGCGTGGCCGTTGATCCGGTAGCTGAAGGTCGAGACGGGGATGTACGAGTAGTTGAACATCAGCAGTGCGCCCTGCGCGGCGGCGATGTTCGCGGCCGTCATCGGCAAGGTGGAGAGCTGCACCGGGGTCTGCGGGGAGGTGATCCAACCCAGGTTCAGGCCGGCGGCGGACGGCCCCAGCCGGTCCAACACGTCGAAGCTGAGATCCCGCGCCACCACCGGGCCGTCGAAGGCCACGTTGTCCCAGGTGAAGGTGTGGTTGCTGTGCCCGCCGCCCGCCTTGTTGGCGTTGTAGTGGCTGTCCTCGATCCAGACGAGGCCGCGGGTGAAGCTCAGGTTCATGTTCGCGCTGCGCGCGAGCAGCTTGAGCGTGCTGCCGCCCGCGTCGGTGCCCCAGACTTCGACTTGCTGCTGCGAGACGCGCACCTCGACGTGGTTGAGCGCGCCGTTGGGGCCGCTCGAAGTCGTCGCGCAGCCCGAAGTCCGCCAGCCTGCCGCCGTCAGCATCGGCACTTCCTGCAGCACGTAGTTGCGCACCACCACCATCGAGTCGATGGTCCAGTGGCGATTCGCGTCGGAAGGACAATTGGGCGCCTGTCCACCCTGCCCCGGCCCGAAGCTCGCCGACAGCCGGATGCCCAGGGCGTTGCGCGGCACCGAGCAGAAGTCGCAAGCAGGTCCGCCGTGCGTGAAGGGCGCCGGCACGGGCTGGTCGGTGATCCAGAATTCGGGCCAGGCGTCATGGCTGCCCAGCGTGTCGTTGGTGACGTCGAAAGCGACCGTGCCGGTGCGGCCGGAAAAGTCGAAGGGTTGCTTGGGGTAGAGCGCCAGCGTGGTGACGTTGCTGCCGTCGTTGCTGCTCTCGCGCAGCTGTCCGTTGCAGACGACGATGTCGGTGCCGTCGGGCTGCGCCGCCCGGCTGCCGCCGCAGGCGTCGATGGTGGAGGGCAGCCAGGTATTCGCCATCCCCTGGCCGAAGTTGGTCGCTCCCGTCAGCCGCGAGGCGCCCCACAGCGTGCCGTCCAACTGCCCGGAGCGGTTGGTCACCGCGGAGGGCTGGTCGAACGTCTCGCAAAATGCGGCCGCACCCTGGGTGAGCTGCATGCCGCAAGCGGCCGCCACAGCGGCGGATTCGCTGCGGGAGGCCTGGCCACCGGCACCGCCGCTCTCGCAAGCGGCGGCGAACAGCGCAAGCGGCAGGAGGAGAATGACGGGAGTTCGGTTGAACATTTCGTTCCGACCCTTCTCTCCGGTTCTTGCCCCGGAGGGGTCGGAAGCTTGAGACGCGTCAAACAACCCGCAAGGGTGTGTGTACGCGGAGGAAAAGTCGCACCCAGCCTTTGCATGGCGGTGCCGAACGTCCCTGGAAAGTTCTACTCTTGACACGACTCGCCCGTTCATTGCTAACTCCTCGCGGGGCCCGGGTGGGGAAACAGGGCTCCAACAGGTCCGGCGAGACCCCGGGGGGGGAGGGCGCCATCGCAGGTCGCGTTCCAGATCTGGCAACACCGTCCGCTCATCCCCCTGCCATCGCCTGACGGGGGACGCACCGCGTGTTGTTCAACTCCTTTTCGTTCGTGGTTTTTTTTGTCGTGGTGACGGGGCTTTACTTCGCCCTGCCGCACCGCTTCCGCTGGCTCCTGCTGTTGCTGGCGAGCTGCGCGTTCTACATGTTCTTCATCCCCGTCTACATCCTGGTCCTCTTCGCCACCATCCTGATTGACTGGGTGGCCGCGAACCAGATCGAGGGCAGCGAGAACCCCAAGCGCAAGAAGCTCTTCCTGACCCTAAGCGTGCTCTCGGTCTGCGGCATTCTTTTCGTCTTCAAGTACTTCAACTTCTTCAACGACAACGCCGAGGCGCTGGCCCGCGCGCTCCACTGGAACTATCCCATCCGCGCGCTGCGCATCGTGCTGCCCATCGGGCTCTCGTTCCACACCTTCCAGAGCCTCAGCTACGTCGTCGAGGTCTACCGGGGAAAGCAGAAGGCGGAGCGGCACTTCGGCATCTACGCGCTCTACGTCATGTACTTCCCCCAGCTGGTGGCGGGCCCCATCGAGCGGCCGCAGAACCTGCTCCACCAGTTCCACGAGCCGCGCTCCTTCGACGCCGAGCGCCTGCGCGACGGGCTCTCCCTGGCGCTGTGGGGCCTCTTCAAGAAGGTGGTGGTCGCCGACGCGCTCGCCATCTACGTGGACGCCGTCTACAACTCGAGCGCGCACCACAACGGCACCACGCTCTTGGTCGCCACCTACTTCTTCGCCTTCCAGATCTACTGCGACTTCTCCGGCTACTCGGACATCGCCCGCGGCATCTCGCGGATCTACGGCATCGAGCTGATGAAGAACTTCGAGACGCCCTACTTCGCGTCCTCGATCTCGGAGTTCTGGTCGCGCTGGCACATCTCGCTCTCTACCTGGTTCCGCGACTACGCCTACATCCCGCTGGGCGGCAACCGCGTGGGCCGCGCCCGCAACCTCTTCAACCTGCTGGCGGTCTTCATGCTCAGCGGGCTGTGGCACGGCGCCAACTGGACCTTCGTGGTCTGGGGCGCGCTGCACGGCGGTTACCTGGTCGCGGAGCGGCTCCTGGGAGTGGGACGGGCCGGCGCCCCAGCCGGGCTCTTCCGCCGCGCCGCGGCCACGGTGGTCACCTTCCACCTGGTGCTGGTGGCCTGGGTGTTCTTCCGCGCCGACCACGTGGCGGTGGCCGCCGACATCGTCCAGCGCATGGTCCTGACTCGTGGTCCCCTCTTCTGGGACCCCATCCTCGCGCAAGGGCTCCTCGGCATCGTGGCGGTGCTGGGCCTCGATCTCTTCAACCGGCGCGCCGACTACTGGAACAAGCTGCGCCTCTACCCGCTGGGCTTCCGCCTCGGCTACTCGCTCTCGCTCCTCTTCGCCGTCGTGCTCCTGGGCATCGAGCACGGGGCGCAGTTCATCTACTTCCAGTTCTGAGGCGCGATGAGACGGCCGCTCGCATTCATCCTGTTGGTGGTGGCGCTCGACGCGGGCATCGGCCTCGCGCTCGACGGGCTCTACCGCCGCACGCTGACGGGCGAGCGCGGCGGCCTCACCAACCAGGCGCTGTCCAAGGACGCCGACGTCCTCGTCCTCGGATCGTCGCGCGCGCAGTACCACTTCATGCCCTCTGTCCTGCATCGCAGGCTGGGCGTGCGCGCCTTCAACGCCGGACTGAAGGGGCACGACTTCCTCTACGCCGCCCTGCTCTACGATCTCTGGCAACGCGCGCACCGGCCGGCCAAGGCGGTGCTGCTGCAGATGGACATGGAGAGCCTGCTCGAGCGCGAGCAGGAGACGGCCGCGCTGGAGATCCTGGCGCCCTACATCGGCCAGAGCGAGCGGGTGCGCGACGTCCTCTACGCCGCGGGTCCCTTCAAGCGCGTCGAATACTTGTCGAAGTCGTACCGCTACAACGGCAAGCTGCTCTCCATCGCCAAGAACGCCTTCGTCAGCCCCGACCCGACCTTCGACGGCTTCATGCGCGGAGCCGGCATCATGGACCCCGCTGGAGAGCTCGGCTCGGCGCGCCACGGCCTGCTCGACGTCTACGCCCCGAAGGCTTCCGAAGAAGTGGCGGTGACGCTGGCCCGGCAATCCTGGTCCGCGCTGAAGCTGCGGCAGCTGGACGATCTGATCGCCGCCGCCGCGCAGCGGGGAACCCGCCTCTTCCTCGTCCACAGCCCTCTGTACGGCCAGAGCCACGCCGCCCACGACATCTGGACCGGACGGCTGCGGCAGCTGATCGCCGGCAAGCCGGGCGTCGAGCTGATCGATCTCTGCGACGTGACCACGCCCGTCTTCGCCAGGCCCGAGCTCTACCTGAACTTCAACCACCTGAACGGGCCGGGCGCCGAGATCTTCTCCGGCCTGCTGGCGGAAGAGCTGGAAAAGCGGCTCGGTCCGCGGCCGATCTCCGCGGCGGACCGGCGATGAGGCGGCTCTTCCGACCCGTCTTCTGCGCGGTGCTCTACGTCATCGTCGCCTCGGTGGCGCTGGANGCGTTCCTCTCCCGCTGGGGCTTCCGCGGCGAGGGCGAGCCCTTCAATCTCCAGAAGCTGCTCACCTACAGCGCCGATCGCCCGTTCGCCTTCCGCGTGCTCACCCCGGCGGTCATCAACGCCATCGCGCCGCTGGTCCCCGACAGCGTGGTCCGCGCCGTCGTCCGCGTGGACGAAGGGCGCGAGAATCCCAACTGGCCCACGCACTCCGCGCGCCTGCGCTTCAACTGGGGCAAGCAATCCACCGCGGCCCACTTCGTGGCCTACGGCCTCGTCTTCGCCGCGCTGCTGGGCACGCTGTTCGTGCTCCGCCGCCTGACGCGCCGGATCCCCGACGCATCCAACCTCCTCGTCGACGTGGCGCCCGCGCTGGCGGCGGTCTTCCTGCCGCTGTCTTTTGGGCGCGGCGGCTACATCTACGACTTCCCCGAGCTCTTCTTCTGCTCGCTCTGCCTCCTGGCGGTGTTGGAGCGGCGCTGGCCGCTCTACTACGCCTGCTACGCGCTGGCCTGCCTGAACAAGGAATCCGACATCCTCATCGGCATCTACTTCGTGGCGGTCTGCGCGAAGGGCCTGCCGCGGCGCGGACTCGTGGCCCACCTCGCGCTGCACGCGATGATCGCGGTGCCCATCCTCGCCTGGCAGCGGATTGCCTTCGCCGCCAACCCGGGCCACGGCGCCGAGTTCCACCTCTGGGACAACCTCCGGTTCTGGTTCTCGCCGCTTCCCTGGGTCACGTTCTGGGACGTCTACGCGCCGCTCCTGCCCGCGCCCCGCCCCTTCAATCTCGTCACGCTCTTCCTCGCCGGGATGCTGGTGTTCTACCGCTGGCGCGAGCGGCCGGCGGAGCTGCGGGCCGCGCTGCTGCTCGCTCTGGCCGCGCTCGTCCCGCTGCTCATCGCCTTCGGCTTCCACGACGAGGTGCGCAACCTCTCGCTGGCGTTCCCCATCTTCTACCTGCTGGCCTGCCAGGGCATCCTCCTGCTCTACCGCAGGCTGCCAACGCCTGCCCCTCTTCCCGGAGCCACACCATGAACCTGCCCGTCGCCGTCGAGGTCATGCGGCCGCTTCCCGCACTGCTGGCCGCGCTGAGGCCCCGGCAGTGGGCCAAGAACGCCCTGCTGCTGATCGCGCTGGTGTTCGCGCAGCGCGCCTCGGATCCGGCCTCGGTGCGCGCGGCGCTGCTGGGAGTGCTGTCATTCTGCATGCTGGCCAGCGCGGTCTACCTGGGCAACGACATCCTCGACCTGGAGCGCGACCGGCTGCACCCGGAGAAGCGGCTGCGGCCCATCGCCTCCGGGCGGCTCTCCATCGGGCTGGCCGCGGTCACCGCCGTCGCGCTCTGCGCCTCGGCGCTCTTGCTGGCGCTCTTCCTGCCCCGCACCTTCCTCGCCTGCGCGCTGGGATACCTGGCATTGCAGATCGCCTACTCGACGCGGCTCAAGCACGTGGTCCTGCTCGACGTGTTCGCCATCGCCGCGGGATTCGTCCTGCGCATCGTGGCCGGCGCCGAGGCCATCGAGGTGCCGGTCTCCAACTGGCTCTACATCTGCGCCATGCTGCTGGCGCTCTTCCTCGCGCTGGCCAAGCGCCGCGCCGAGCTGACGCTCCTTGGGCGCGAGGCGGCGCAGCACCGCGCCATCCTCGCGGAGTACAGCATCCAGCTCACCGATCAGCTGCTCACCATCGCCGCTTCCAGCGCGGTGCTCTCCTACGCGCTCTACACGGTGTCCGCGGAGACGGTGGCCAAGTTCGGCAGCGACCGCCTCAAGCTCACCCTGCCCTTCGTGCTCTTCGGGCTCTTCCGCTACCTCTACCTCGTGCACCGCCAGGGCGAAGGCGGCAAGCCCGAGCGCGTCCTCTTCCACGACTTCCCCATGCAGATCAACCTGCTCGGCTACGCGCTGGTCGCAGGCTGGGCCGTCTATTCGCGGCTGTAGGCCAAAGGCCCCTTGGTATGATGACGGCCATGACCGCAGATGCGAGCAAAGGTCCTCCGCGGGCGCACCTGCGCCACGTGGAAGGCATGCGCGCGGTCGCGGCCATCGCCGTGCTCTTCAACCACGGCTTCGCGCAGGTCTGGGACGGCGGCAAGGATCCCGCGGGCCCGCTCTCGGTCTTCAAGTACTTCATGGTGCTGGGGCACCTGGCGGTCAGCGTCTTCATCGTCATCTCGGGCTTCTGCCTGATGATGCCGGTGGTGCGCGCAGGCGAGCTGCGCGGCGGGGTGCGCAACTTCTTCCAGCGCCGCGCGCGGCGCATCCTGCCTCCCTACTACAGCGCGCTCGCGCTCTCCCTGCTGCTCATCTGGCTGGTGATCGGCGAGCCCACCGGCACGCTGTGGGACGTGGCCATCCAGATCCGCAAGCAGGACGTGCTCAGCCACCTGTTCCTGGTACACGACGTCTTCGGCACGGGGCGCATCAACTACGCCTTCTGGTCCATCGCCACCGAGTGCCAGATCTACCTCTTCTTCCCGCTGCTGGTCTTCTGCTGGTTCCGATTCGGCCCCAGGGTGACGGTGCCGGCGGCGCTCGCCGTCGCCTATGCGGTGGCCAACGCCGTGGCGCAGACGCGGCTCTACCGCGCGCAGATCCAGCTCTTCGGACTGTTCACGCTGGGCATGCTCGCCGCGGCGGTGGTGCATTCGAAGGACCCGCGCTACGGCTGGGTCCGCGACCGCTTCCCCTGGGCGCTGTTGGGCCTGGCCAGCGCCGGCCTCACCGCCGCGCTCACGTTGTCGTGGGGCTGGAGGGCCGCGCGCGGCCACTTCGTCGCCCTCGACGGGCTGGTGGGCCTGGTGGCTCTCTCGCTCCTGGTGCTCTCCTCGCGCTCGGAGAAGAGCTTCTGGCGCGGCCTCTTCGGCTGGTGGCCCGTCGCCGCCATCGGAACCTTCTCGTACAGCCTCTACTTGATCCACGCCCCGCTCTTCCAGCTGGTCTGGCAGTACGGGCTGCGGCCGCTGCGGCTGGGCTTCGACGGAGAGTTCGTCCTCATCGTGCTCTTGGGAATGCCGGCCATCGTGGGCGCGTCCTGGCTCTTCCACCGCGCCTTCGAGCGGCCCTTCATGACCGCGCCCGCGCCGCGAGACGTGGGCATGCGCCCCGCGCTGGCCGCTTCGCCCTCTCCGCTCCCGTAGCCATCGAGCCGCCGTGTTCAACCACCTCCTCTCCAAGATACAAAACGGCCTGCAGCGGGATCGCGACCTGCCCCTCGGGGAGCGGTTGCGGAAGGGACTCCGCCTGCTCGCCGAGACCGCGGCCGCCCGCGCCTTGCTGCGCGACTGCGACGCGGTGGGTCCCGGCACGCGCGTGGCCGGCCGCCCCCGCATCGCCAACGCGGGAAGCATCGAGATCGGCGGCGAGGTGGTGCTGACCTCCACCTTCAGCCCGGTGGAGCTGATCACCGCCCCCGGCGGCCGCATCGAGATCGGCAAGGGCACCTGGATCAACTTCGGCGCCACCATCTCCGCCGCGCGGCTGGTGCGCATCGGCGAGCGGTCGCAGATCGGCCAGTACTCCATCGTCGCCGACTCCGATCTGCCAGGGGGCGACGACCCGCGGCCGGTGGAGATCGGCGCGGACGTGTGGATCGCCGGCCGCGTCACCGTGCTCCCCGGCGCGCGCATCGGCGACGGATCGGTGATCACCGCCGGCAGCGTGGTCTCCGGCGAGATCCCGGCCGGCGTGGTGGCGGGCGGGATTCCCGCCCGGGTGCTGCGCAGCCTCAAGGAGGCGCCGCAGCAGGCCCAGGCGCCGTCGCCTCGTCCGGAGCCGCGGCACCGCGCGGTGCTGATCGCCGACTTCACCATCTCGGAGCTGGCNCGGCAGCTCGACGGCGACGAGGNGCCGCGCGTNGCCNCCGGGGAGGCGCCGTTCGGGCAGGTGGCGCAGACGCTCCTTGCGGAATCTTTTGGCGACGCCGACGTGGCGGTNATCTGGACGCGGCCNGANTCGGCCATCGCGTCCTTCGCGCGGCTGTTGGCCTTCGAGCCCGTCGACGAGAAGGAGCTGCTCGCCGAGGTGGACGCCTTCTGCGCGCTGGTGAAGAAAGCCTGCGGTCGCCTGCGCGCGGCGTTCGTGCCCACCTGGACCTTGCCGCGCTGGCAGCGCGGGCTGGGGCTCGGAGAGGGCCGGGTCGGCGGCGCGGCGCGGGCGCTCTGCGCCATCAACCTGCGCCTGATGGAAGGGCTCTCCTCGGCGCCGAACGTGCACGTGCTCAACGCGGAGCCGTGGCTGCAGGCGCCCGGCGGCGGCTATCACCCGAAGCTCTGGTACCTGGGCAAGGTCCCCTTCCACGACGCGGTGTTCGCGGAGGCGGCGCGCGACGTCAAGGCAGCGCTGCGCGGGCTCTCCGGCCAGGCGCGCAAGCTGGTGGTGGTCGATCTCGACGACACGCTCTGGGGCGGCATCGTCGGCGACGTGGGCTGGGAGGGCCTCGAGCTGGGCGGCCACGACGCCGACGGCGAGGCCTTCGTGGACTTCCAGCGCGCCCTCAAGGACCTCACCCGCCGCGGGGTGGTGCTGGCCATCGCCAGCAAGAACGAGGAGTCGGTGGCGCTGGAGGCCATCCGCAAGCACCCCGAGATGGTGCTGCGCGACAACGACTTCGTGGCCTTCCGCATCAACTGGAACGACAAGGCGCGGAACATCAGCGAGATCGCGGCGGAGCTCAACCTGGGGCTCTCGTCGGTGGTGTTCATCGACGACAACCCCGCCGAGCGCGGGCGCGTGCGCGAGGCGCTGCCGGAAGTGCTGGTGCCGGACTGGCCTCTCGAGCGGACGCTCTATCCCAGCGCCTTGCTCTCGCTGCGCTGCTTCGACAGCCCGGCCCTCACCGCCGAGGACGCGCAACGCACCGCGCTCTACGCCGAAGAGCGGCAGCGCTCCCGGCTGCAGCAGCAGGTGGGATCGATCGACGAGTGGATCGCCGGCCTGGGGCTTCGAGTCAGGGTGGAGCCGCTGGCGGGCGAGAACCTCACCCGGGCGGCGCAGCTGCTCAACAAGACCAACCAGATGAACCTCTCCACCCGCCGCCTCACCGAGCCCGAGCTGCGACAGTGGGCGGACGGAGCAGGGCGCTGTTTATGGACGGTGCACGTTGCCGACCGGTTTGGAGACGCCGGCCTCACCGGCCTGCTCAGCCTGGAGGCGAACGGGAAGTCGGCGCGCATCATTGACTTCGTGCTCAGCTGCCGGGTGATGGGACGCCGGGTCGAGGAGACCATGCTGCACGTGGCCGTGGCGCATGCGCAGCGGCTGCGCCTCTCCTCGGTGGAGGCGCACTACCTGCCCACGCCGAAGAACAAGCCCTGCCTCTCCTTCTGGCAGCGCTCCGGGTTCAGGGCACAGGACGAACGCTTCGTCTGGGACCTGGAGCAGCCCTACCCGCTGCCGCCGGGGCCGAAATTGGAGACCCGCTCGTGAGCCTGCGCACCGCCCTCTGGCTCCGGCGCTGCAGGCGGCGCGGCGCGCGAATCCGTCTGGTGGGCCGGCCGGTCTTGCTCGGCAGCGGCGACATCGAGATCGGCGACGACGTGGAGATCGTCTCCTCGCCGGTGCCTTCCCACTTCCTCGCCGCGGGCGCCGCACGTCTGGAAGTCGGCGACGGCGTTCGCATCGGGCACGGCGCGGCCATCTCCGCGCTGGGCCACGTCCGCATCGGCGCGGGCGCACGGCTGGGGCCGTTCTGCGTGGTCAGCGACAGCGACTTCCACGAGGTGGGCGACCGCGCCGTCCGGCCAAAGCCGCGGCCGGTGATCATCGGCAAGGACGTCCGGATCGGGAGCCGCGTCACGGTGCTGCCGGGATCGACCATCGGCGACGGCGCCCGCATCGAGGCGGGCAGCACGGTGGGGGGGCACATTCCGGCGGGGACCCACGCCGCCGGCGTCCCGGCGCTACCAGTCAGGGCGGCCGGTGTACCAGGTGTACACCCGGTACACGATGCGGCGGACGGTGACGACCTCCAGGTCTCGGTGCCCAGGCTGGTGATGCGCGCGCTCGGCCTTTCGCGTCCACCCGAGGCGCAGAGCGGCCCGGATCAGATCGAGCAATGGGACTCCTTGGGGTCGCTCAAGCTGCTGGCCTCGCTGGAGGAGGAGTTCCAGGTGAGTCTTCAAGAGACCGAGCTGGCCAACGCGCGCTGCGTGGCCGATCTGGTGGCGGCCGTCGATGCCGCCCGGCGGCGCGCAATCGGCGCTTGATGGCCCATGCGGGCCGTACTATTCCGTCGGGCCGTGCGCGGCCCGGCAGAGGGGGAAGGATGCACAGCGATTCGAGGAACGAGGGTGGCGCAGGAGAGGCACGACCGATGAGCGAGCTGGTTCCTTCCCCCACCGCCCCCCTGCAGCGGCGTCACAAGCTGTCGGTGGTGATTCCGGTCTACAACGAGCTGCGCTGGGTGGAGACGGTGCTCGACCGCGTCGCCAAGGCAGACACCAGCGGATGCGAGCTGGAGATGGTGGTGGTGGACGACGCCTCGAAGGACGGCACCACCGACCTGCTCAAGCAGCTGGCCATCCGCATGCCGCAGCTGCGGCTGGTGCTGCAGAACCCCAACCAGGGCAAGGGCGCGGCGCTGCGCCGGGGCTTCAAGGAGGCTTCCGGCGACATCGTCCTCATCCAGGACGCCGACCTCGAGTACAGCCCCGACGACTATCCCGTCCTGCTCGCGCCGATTCTCGACGGCCGCGCCGACGCCGTCTTCGGCAGCCGTTTTTTGGGCGGCCCGCACAGGGTCCTCTACTACTGGCACTCGGTGGGGAACAAGGTGCTCACCACCCTGAGCAACATGTTCACCAACCTCAACCTCACCGACATGGAGACCTGCTACAAGGTCTTCCGCACCGAGGTGCTGCGCAAGGTGACCACGCGCCAGGACCGCTTCGGCTTCGAGCCGGAGATCACCGCCAAGGTGGCCCGCGCCGGCGCGCGCATCTACGAGGTGCCCATCTCGTACGCCGGCCGCACCTACGCCGAAGGCAAGAAGATCGGCTGGCGCGACGGCGTCAAGGCGCTGTGGTGCATCATCCGCTACGGGATCGGGGACTGACGACCGGAGCGCGCAAGGAAGGTGCTGCGCAGGATGGTGACATCCCGGATGCCGACGCCGCCGAGCGCCGCCAGCGTCCCGACGTAGGCAACCGACGCGGCCACGAACAAGACCGGGAAGGGCGCGGCGGGGAACCCGCGCACCGGAACGATCATCGCCGCGGAAGCGGCGATCGCGCGCAGCAGATCGGCGTAGATGGTCCGGTCCAGAACGCCCCGTCCCAGGAGGTGGACGGCCGCGCCGAGCATGGCGAACTCCGCCGCGGCAGTGACGGCAGCGGCCCCCAGGCCGCCGTTGCCGGTGCGCGCCTGGAACCAGGAGATCAGCAGCGCGGACGCGCCCGCGCCGACGGCCACCAGGGCGCCCTTCCACAGCGTCCAGGCCAGCTGACGGCCGGAAGCGAGGATGGCGGTGCCCAGCGTGATGTTGAGCGACACCGGCAGCAGGTAGGCGCTGAAGACGCGCAGGTTGTCGGCCGAGGGCGCAAAGGCGCCGCCACCGAATACGAGATTCATTCCTGCGTCCGCGAACAGGAACGAGCCCACCGAAAGCGGAAAGGCGATGAACACCGTCACCCGCAAGGCGCCACGCACGGCGCGCCCGAAGGCCTCGGCGTCGGTCGCGTGGAGACGGGCCAGCGTGGGGCTCAACGCAGACCCCAGGATCACCGCTGGAAAGACGAGCAAGTTGAGGATTTTCGCGGAGGCGCCGAACCAGCCCACCGCCTCGGGCGAGCCGAACTTCGACAGCAGCACCGCCTCGACGCTGGGCTGCAGCGCGACGATGCTGGTCCAGAGGAAGAAAGGGACGCCTCCCTTGAGCAGCTCCAGCATGGTGGCGAGGCGCGGTCGCGCCGGCAACAGGCGCATGCGGATCACCACGCGGGCGCAGACCAGGAGCGTACCGGCATAGGTGACGATCTCCGCGCCGCAGATGCCGCGCATGCGCCACCCGAGGGCGATGGCACCCACCAGGAGCCCGGTATGGAGCACCTCGGTGAACACCCGCATCCAGGCGTTGAAGGCCATCTTCTCCAGGCCCTTGACCACCGCCATCGCCGCCGTCCCCACCGAGGCCAGGAGCTGCGAGATGTAGACCATGAACACCAGCAGGCGCGTGAGCGAGTCGTAGCCGAGAAGCCGCAGTGCCACTTCCAGGACCAGCGCCCCCACCACTCCGAGCAGCAGCCGCAGTACGGCGCTGCTGGCGATGAATTCGGCGGCGCGGCTGTTGTCGCGGGCGATCGCCAGCACGCTGTAATTGTCCTGGCCACACTCGATGGCCATGGCGCCGAACCCGGCCACGACCCCGGCCAGGTACATGGTGCCGTAGTCGGTGCTGCCCAGCCAGCGGGCGAGCAGCGGCACGGTGATGAAGGAGAGGCCGTTGGTGAGCAGCTGCGACACGAGCATCAAGAGCGCGTTGCGCGAAACGATGGTCCTCGAGTTCATGGGCTCAAATCACCAGCTTGCGGACGTAGAACGCTTCCGCAAACCCGTCGGGGGCATTGCACTCGATCCCGCGCAGTCGCATCAACGCTTCGAATGTTTCCGGTCGGAACCACTTGCGGCTCGCCTGCGACGGGAAGTGGCGCATGATCAGATCGATCTTGCGCCGCGCGATCGGCTGCGCGAGCGGCAGGAAGAGATTCGGCTGCCCCAGATCTCCCTCGTACTTGGGGATCTCGTACTCGGCGATGAGGTGATCGCGGAACGTGTTCCAGGTCAGCTCGGCGATGGTGCGATGGTCCTGGTGGAGGTCGCGGGTGCGGTGGGTGAGGATCAGGTCGGGCTTGACCGCCGCCTTGATGCTCTCGAAATGGTCCTTGATGGCGGCGGACACATGCGGAAAGAAGCTCTCGCGGAACGCGTTGATCTCGATCGACGCGCTCCCCGCGGCGGAGAGGAAGTCCGCCGCGCTCGCCCGCGCCTCCGCCTCGCGTTCCGGGTTCGAGGCGAACACCGCCCAGTGGACCTGCGATCCGGGATGCTCGGCGAGGAGTCGCAGGATGGCGCCGCCGGCGCCGATCTCGAGATCGTCGCAATGCGCCCCCAGGCAGAGGATGTTCAGGGGGCCGGCGGGCTTTCCGAGGATGGCTGGAAGCATCAGTTCCGCCCGCGGCGACGCCAGAGACCAGCCGCCAGCACCGCTCCCAGGAGCGACCCGTCCATGGTGCCGTGAACGCAGCCACAGCCGGCGCGCGGCGCCTCGACGATGGTCGTCTGCCCCGCGTCGGTCTGCGCGCCGCCGTCCGGTGCCGGCCCGCAACTTCCGCCGTCGCAGGGCTGCAAGGAACCCGTGTCCAGCACAAGCACCCAGTCGGCGAAGCCGGTTCCGTTGTTGCCGGGAGGCGTGAAGACTCGCGTGCCGGTGTTGGGAAGGGCTGCGGAAATGTCGCTGAAGGCGCCGCTCGCCGGATTGAACCAGCGCGCCCGGGCGGGCGCGGTCATGGCGGTCATGTCCACCGTGACGGTGCTCGAATGGGCGGGCGGGAGATAAGCGACCAGCAGCGTTCCGTCGCTGGCCGCGGCTGCTGCCACGTAGCTCGCCGATGCCGGGTTGGATCCTCCCCCGGTGATCAGCGTCTTCATTCCGCCGAGTCCCGACGGGACGAGCGTCCACCAGGGGATGGTGGCGACGAAGGCATTGAGGCGAGCCATGTCCTGCGCGCCCTGGGTGTCGAGGTGTGTCTTCCAACCGGCGTTGAACGGCCAGACCAGGCCGTTCCCGGAGACGTACCCCGCGATTCCGCTGAGCACGCCCCACCACTGGAACCTGCGCACCGGCTGGGTGGCGCTCGGATTGACGGCGTTTCCGTCCGGCCCTTCCTCGTCGTAGGGCTCCTCGAGGAGAAAGGCGGGACGGGTGGGCGTGCTCGCGTAGGCGCCCCGGGTGAAGGTGCTCACGTTCCCTGCCCAGCTGTAGGTGGAGTTCAACGTGCAGTTGGATCCGAAGGGCACCTGGTCGGTGCAGATGGATTCACTGTTCCATTCCGCGGCGAAGTGCGTGGATTGCTGGCCCGCGACGCTCTTGAGGCCGTCGATCAGTCCGCTCTCCGCGGCCTGCTGCGGGGCCGTGAACCCCCCCATGTCGCCGCCCATCATCCAGACGATGTTCTTCCGGTTCTTGTAGCGGGTGGCGAGCAGGTTGCCGTAGGTGGTCATCCTGTCACCGCCGTTGGCCGTCATCTCCTGCATCCATCCCTGATCGCCGGCGGAGTAGCCCACGTACGCCGGGAACATCAACACCACGATGCCCTTCGCCTCGCAGGCGCTGAGGAACTGATCGACGAAGACCCAGTACGGCTCGTTCAAGGAGGTGAAATCCGGCCCCTCGGCATTGATGTTCGCGTAGGTGAGCGAGCCGGACCAGGCGGCGCCGTCGATACGATTGCGAAATGGCAGCAGCGCGCCTGCGTTGGCGAACGGCGGATTGTTGCCGCGCGGATCGTGGTCCAGAACGTGGAACTCGATGGCGTCGTACCCCTTCGCCGCGGTGTTCTCCAGGAAGGTGGCCTGATCGGCAGCCGACAGCGAGATCACGAACCAGGCAGTGCGCCCGAGGATGGGGAACGGCACGCCGTTCTGATCCTCGAGGTAGCGCTGGTTGGCGGACGCGCGCAGCGGGAACAATGGCGCGGCGGCGCTCGCCAACGGCACGAGCAGCAGCGATGCCGTGAGAAAGCGCATTTTCCTATTTCGCCTCGCTCAAGCGACTTCCCTGCGCTCTTGCGCGAGGTGCTCTTCCAGCCAGGTGTCGCCGCGGAAGTGCCGGTACTGCTCCGCCCGCAGCTCGTCGGCGACGCGGCCCTTGGGCAGCTCGACGTCAGCGTAGGTGAGCACCTGGTCCTTGCCGATGTTGCGGCGCAGCCGGCAGCCTTCCACCAGCCCCTCGGGCAGGTAGCGCTTGGAGCTCATCTCGTCGGCGTTCACCGCCTCGCCGTAGGTCATGTACATGCCGTACTCGTCCAGCACCTCGCCCGCCTTGAGATCGCGCTTGGCCACCGCGCAGACCTCGACCACCGGCCCGCCCAGCGACGGAGCGACGTCGTCGCCCAGCAGCACCACCCGCGCGATGGCGAAGGGCGCCTCGAAGTGGACCAGGTGGTACGGCGTCCAGAACGGATAGAGCGGGCCCTCGCCCATCTTGTAGAGGTTGAGGTAGTGGCGCTGCTTGGGGTCCGGGTGCTCGGCCAGCACGAACACCTTGATCAGCGCCGGCCCCACCGTGTAGTCGACGATGCCGCCCAGCGCGCGGGCCTCCTCGATGTCGTAGAGCTCGGCGATGTTCATGATCGAGCCGTCGTACTTGCGGCCGCGCGACATGCCCCGCGATTGCACCTTGAAGCCGGTGGCGTTGGCCACGATGGTCTGCTCGAAGCTGATCTTCGAGCCGTCGGCGAACGAGGTGACCATGGCGGCATTCTGGCCCCAGCGCTCCGCCCAGCCCTTCTGGGTGGTGGGGTTGCGGTAGGGGTCCTGCAGGCCCTTCACGTTGCCGATCACGCGCGGGATCAGGCCCAGGCCCTGCACCCAGCGCACCAGGTTCATCTGCACGCCCGGCTCGTCGCCGTCGCAGGCCGAGAGCACCTGCCCGTACTTCTTGCCGTAGACGCGGAGGATGGGCCCGATGGTGGCGTCCACCTCGGCGTTCATCAACACCACCGACTTGCCGTGGCGGAATGCTTCCAGGATGACGCGGGCGCCGAACTCCACCGACCCGGTGACGTCCACCACCACGTCGACGTGCGGGCTGCGGCAGATGGTGAAGGCGTCCTCGGCCACGGTAGGCAGCCCGCGCGCCAGCCGTTCGTCGAGCTGCTGCTGCGTTCCGACCGCGGCCACGTCCTCGCAGCCGGCGTAGCGATACACGCCCAGCGCGCGCTCGGGCTTGCGGTTGTAGACCGCCGCCATGCGCATGCCGGGAACGCTGTTGACGATCTGGTTGGTGAGGCCTTGCCCCATGAACCCCGCGCCGATCATTCCGACGCGAACGGGCTTGCCCTGCTCCTCGCGGGCCTTGAGGGCCCTGTCTACGATGATCATCGCTTCCTCACTTGCTCATCCGGCGCTTCAGCTCGGGCTCGATCTCCTCGAGCTTCTTCCACGCCGCGTCCTTGGGCGAGATTTCCCCGACCGGCAGCGGCCACGACAGCCCCAGCCGCGGGTCGGCGTAGTGCAGCCCGCCTTCCGTGCCCGGCGCGTAGAACTCGCCCACCTGGTAGCTGGTCTCGGTGCCGTCCTCGAGCACCTGGTAGCCGTGCGCGAACCGCTCCGGCACGTAGAGCGCGCGGTGGTTGTCGGCGGTCAGCTCCACCGCCACGTGCTGCAGATAGGTGGGGCTCTCCGGCCGCAGGTCGACGATGATGTCGAGGATGGCCCCGCGGGTGGCGCGCACCAGCTTGGTCTCCGGCGCGGGCGGATACTGGAAGTGCATTCCGCGCAGCGTTCCCCGCGTCTTGTTGAAGGCCACGTTGGCCTGCGCGATCACCGGCTTGAGCCCGTGCTCGGCGAACTCGTGCTGGCAGAACGTGCGGGCGAAGAACCCGCGACTGTCCTCGCGCTTCTCGAGCTCGAGGATGAACGCACCCCCGAGCCTGGTCTCGTTGAAGATCATCTTTCCCCCAGCTGACGTCAGGCCGCGGCCGTCTGGCTTCTCCAGCGGAGATCGGCGCCCAGCTCGCCCGAACCCATCAACCGCTTGATCTGGTCGATGCGGCGGTAGCGCGGGCCTTCGAAGTCCTCCAGCACCAGCCCGATGGCCTTGTAGGCCTCGTAGAGCTGGACCGCGCCCTTGCGCGCGTCCCACTGCGGCTGGAAGCCCGGCAGGACCCGTCCCACCTTGGAGAAGTCGGCGCGGTAGTTCCGCTTGTCGGGCCCCGCGCCCTCCGCGAAGGCCAACTCGCAGCCGGGCACCGTCTCCTTTACGATCTCGGCGATCTCGCGGATGCGATAGTTCTGGTCGTTGCGGCCGATGTTGAAGGCCTGGCCGCGCACCACCTCGGCCGGAGCGGCCAGGACGGCGATGAAGGCGCGGCTGATGTCCTCGATGTGCGCGATGGGGCGGAACGGCGTGCCGTCGCTCTTGAGCATGATCTTGCCCGAGGTGAACGCCCAGGCGACCAGGTTGTTGAGCACGATGTCGAAGCGCAGGCGCGGCGAGACGCCGTAAGCGGTGGCGCAGCGCAGGAAGGTGGGCGTGAACGACCGGTCGGCGAGCAGCGCGATGTCGCGCTCCGCCCGGACCTTCGACTCGCCGTACGCGGTGACCGGGTTCAGCTCCGATTCCTCCGTCACCGGCGCGTCGCCCGCGGCGCCATAGTTGCTGCAGGACGAGGCCAGCACGAAGCGGCCCACCCCGGCCGCCCGGGCCAGCATGGCCAGGCGCACCGATGCCAGGTGGTTGATGTCATAGGTCAGCTGCGGGTTGAGATCGCCGAGCGGATCGTTGGAGAGCGCCGCCAGGTGCACGACCGCGTCGAAACCCTTGAGATCGGTGGGTTCCAGCCCCCGCACGTCCTTGACGACGGTCCGGATCGACTCGGCCCATGGACCGAAGGTCGACTCCCGGTAGAAATCCGCATCGACGCCGGCGACATCGTGACCGGCCCGCGCCAACATCGGCGCCATGACGGAGCCGATGTAACCACGGCTCCCCGTGAGCAAAACTTTCATTATGTCCCCCCCGCAAAAAGCTTATAGCACCGAACCGCCCCCGGCACCCAACGCCTTGAGGACCTCGCCCGCGATCGCCAGCGACGCCGTGAGGCCGGGAGATTCGATGCCGAAGAGGTTCACCAGCCCCGGAACGCCGTGATCGGCGGGGCCCTGGATGACGAAATCCTGCGCCGGAGATCCCGCCGGCCCCAGCTTCGGCCGGATGCCGGTGTAGCCCGGCCGCAGCGCGCCGTCGGGCAGGGCGGGCCAGTACCGGCGGATCGCGGCCTCGAACGCGGGAGCGCGCGACTCGTCCACCTGGTAATCGATCCGGTCCACCCACTCGACGTCAGGACCGAAGCGCGCCTGGCCCGCGAGATCCAGCGTGAGGTGGATTCCCAGCCCTCCAGGAACCGCGACCGGGTAGACGAGGTGGCGGAACGGCGCGCGGCCCGAGAGGGAGAAGTAGTGACCCTTGGCGTAGTGGCACGGCGGCACTGCCGAGGCGGGCACGCCGTCGAGCGAGCGCGCCACTTGCTGCGCCCACAAGCCCGCCGCGTTGATCGCCACCGCGCAGCGCAGCGACATGCCACCGGAGGTGCGCAGCTCGATGCAAGCGCCCCCTACGGCCCCGCCCAGGACCCGCGTGCGCAGCGCGACCATGGCGCCGGCCTCCTGCGCGTCCCGCCGCAGCGCCGCCATCAGCCCGTGCGAATCGATGATGCCCGTCTCGCGGCTGAAGAGCGCCGCCACCGCCCTGACCTCGGGCTCGAGCGCGCGCGTCTGCGCCGCGTCGATCAACTCCACTCCCTCCACGCCGCAGGCGACGGCNCGCTGCAGGCAGCCGTCCAGCGCAGGGCGCTCCGCGTCGGAGGTGGCGACGATCAGCTTTCCGGTCCGCCGGTGCTCGATGCCCTTCTCTGCCGCATAGGAGTAGAGCGCGCGCCGGCCCGCAACGCAGAGGCGCGCCTTCAGCGACCCGGGTGGGTAGTGCAGGCCGGCGTGGATGACCTCGGAGTTGCGCGAGCTGGTGTGCATGCCGATGCCGGGCTCGGCCTCCAGCACCACCACCTCGCGGCCCGTCCGCGCCAGCGCGCGCGCGACCGCGAGGCCCACCACGCCCGCGCCGATCACCACCGCGTCGGTGGTCCGTTCGCCGGTTTCGGGATTCATCAGCGGTGCAGCAGCACGGTGCCGAGGATCCGCTCGCGGCCGATCAGCTCGATGGTGCGACGTGCGGCGGCCAGCGGCGTCACGCCAAGCTCGACGCAGAGGAGCACGGCGTCGGCGGCCAGCACCACGGGTAGCACCAGCGGATTCGTCACCACCGCTTCCAGCGCGACGATGGTTGCCTTCTCCGCCGCCACCGCGGACGGCTCCCACCCGAGCGGTCCGTTCCGGCCGGGAGAATTCATCGTCCACGACGAGGCGTCGCCATGGTCGGTGAGGTCCATGGCCAGCGTGGCGATGGCGTCGAGATCCATGCCCTCGGCCTCGATCACCTGCACCGGGTTCATGCGGATGAAGCCGCCCACGTCTCCCAGGGCGCGCGCCACGGGGACCACCGAGCGCCCCGGCGCCGCCGGAACCACCGCCAGCGACCTCCAGGGCCTCCGGCGCGTGGCGAACCACAATGTCTGGAGATCCAGCGCGGGAAGCTGTGGAGCGTGCGACCCGGCGTCGCGCTTCATCGGTCGGACGGCGCTCATCGCGGCCACGGTACCGCATTCGCTGCCCCGCGCGAAATGGTGGTACACGGTGGCCGCGTGCGCGTGCGCATCGGATCGGTTTGGATCGACTCCCTGGGACTTCCCGAAGCCGTCGCCGCCGTCGAGAGACTGTGCAGCCGGGGCCGCGGCGGCATGGTCTTCACCCCGAACGTCGATCACATCGTCCTCGCCGAAGGCAATCCGCCGATGCGCGAGGCGTACGCGGCCGCCGATCTCGCGCTCGCCGACGGCCAGTGGGTGGTCTGGGCCTCCAGGCTTCTCGGCACGCCGCTGGCCGGCAAGGCGTCGGGCTCCGACTTCGCGCTGCCGTTGGCACGGATGGCCGCGGCGCGCAATCTCTCCATGTACCTGCTGGGCGGTTCCCCGGGCGTCGCCGAAGAGGCGGCGAAGCGCCTCACCGCCGAAACCTCGGTGCGCATCTGCGGCATCGATGCCTCCCCGGTGAGTCTCTCGGCGCCCGACGATGCCGTCGTGGACCGCATCGCGCGCGCCAGGCCGGATCTGGTGCTCGTGGCCCTCGGCGCGCCCAAGCAGGAGATCTGGAGCCACCGCAACCTCGAGCGCCTGCGGCCGGCCGTGCTGCTGGGCGTGGGCGGGACGCTGGACTTCCTCGCGGGTCGGGTGCGCCGCGCGCCGGCCTGGATGTCGCGCTCCGGCGTGGAGTGGCTCTTCCGGCTGGCGCTGGAACCGCGCCGGCTGGCGCGGCGATACCTGGTCAACGACCCGCGTTTCCTGGGCATTCTGGCCCGCACGCTGCGCCAGCCGAGGGCGCGGCGTGTGCAGAATCCGCTCGAACTGTAATGAGGAATCGAAAAAACCGTGTTCACCAAACGACTTACGGATTCGTTGCCGACAGTCTGTTGACCGCAGTACGCGTCTGGCCCTACAACTCCCCACCAGCGGGGGGGCCGCTCTGAAACGCGAGATCGCGTTTCTGCGTGTGCATTGTTCATGACTCTTCTTGAACCTTGGGTGCCTCGAATGGCGCGGGGGGGCCGGCTTTCGCCCGGCTTTACCGCCAGGCTCAATCTTCTCAGTGACATTGCGATCGTCGTCGGTGCGACCATCGTGGCGAGCGGCTGGGAGTGGGGCATGCCGTTGGGCGAGCTGCCCGCGGCCGTCTTCTGGGTGGCCGTCTCGCTCGCCAGCGTCTGGGTGATCGCCGCGGCAGCACTCCGGCACTACGTCGCGAGCGCGTATGAGCGCGGGCTGATCGACGAAGTGGCCATGGTGACCACGCAGGCGGCGGCGGCGCTCACCGTCCTGGTGCTGATCGACCTCTTCGCCGGCAACGCGCCCGGGATGCCCAGGCCATCGGTGTTCCTGGTGGTGGTCTGGTGCCTTTCGCTTCCGCTGCGCCTCGGCCTCTTCCGGCAGATCGCCGCGCGCGAGGAGCCCACCGACGACGTGCTGATCGTGGGGACCGGACCGATCGCGCGCCTGACCGCGCAGGATCTCCGCAACCACGGACGTCGCCGGGTGGTGGGCCATCTGCGGCTGCTCAACGAGAACGGCAAGGAAGGAAACCTGCTCTATCGCAGCTACGCCGCCGACGGCGCGGAGTGCCGCGTGCTGGGCACGGGCAGGAACCTCGAGAGCGTGCTGCGCACGGTGGCGGTGGACGAGGTCTACATCGCCGCCGACACCCGCAAGCACGGCGACGAGATGCAGGATGCCATCCGCATCTGCGAGAAGCTGGGCATCTCGTTCGCGCTGCCGGCCTACGCCTTCCGGCTGGACCGCGCCCAGGCCGTGAACGGACGCGCCGTCGCCGACGGCTACCTGCACTACCAGAACTTCAGCGCCGAGCCGTACCAGGTGGCCATCAAGCGGCTCTTCGACATCGCGGCCTCGGCTTTCGCGCTCTGGCTGCTCCTGCCCATCTTCCTCGCCACCATCGTGGCCATCAAGCTCACCTCGCGCGGGCCGGTCTTCTTCCGCCAGGCGCGAGTGGGCATGCACGGCCGGCGCTTCAACATGCTCAAGTTCCGCTCCATGGTGGCCAACGCGGAGGCGCTCAAGGCCACGCTCGCCAACCTCAACGAGCAGAGCGGCCCGGTCTTCAAGATGCGGCGCGATCCGCGCGTGACGCGGGTGGGCCGGTTCATCCGCAAGTACTCCATCGACGAGCTGCCGCAGCTGATCAACGTGCTGCGCGGCGACATGAGCGTTGTGGGCCCGCGGCCGCCGGTGCCGGACGAGGTGATGCGGTACGAGGCGTGGCAGCAGCGGCGGCTCTCGGCGCGGCCCGGCCTCACCTGCATCTGGCAGGTCTCGGGGCGCAACCAGATCTCGTTCGAGCAGTGGATGTACCTGGACATGCAGTACATCGACCACTGGAGCTTGCGCGGCGACTTCAACCTGATCTTCCGCACCGTGCCGGTGGTGCTGACTGGACGCGGTGCCAGCTGAGGTCGAGAGACAGCAGGATCCCGCGCGCGGACCTGTGCTCGTCATCGAGGACGATCCCGCCATCCGCAAGCTGCTGCGGAAGTATCTCGAGCAGCTCGATCTCGTGGTGCTGGAAGCCGGGAACGCCAAGGCCGCCCTCGTGCTGCTCGAGGGCGAGAAGCCTTCGCTGGTCTGCCTCGACCTGGTGCTCCCGGAGGCGAGCGGCCTGGACATCTGCGAACGGATCCGCGCCACGCCGGGGCTCGCCGCCACTCCCGTGGTGGTGATCTCCGCGCGCTCGATGCCGCCCGACAGGGCCCGGGCGGAGGAAGTGGGCGCGAACGCGTATCTGGTCAAGCCGGTGCGGCGGCAGACCTTCGAGCGCGTCGTCAAGGAGCTGCTGCAGCTGGATTGAAGGGCCGCGCTACACGACCGCGTTCCCGCCTCGTGCCCTCGCCGCCTCCAGCGCCGCCGCCGCCGCTGCCACGAGCTGCGCGCCGTCCTGGACCCCGTCGAACTGCGCAATTCCGCCGCTCACCGTGACCGGCGGCAACCCCTCGATGCGGGTCCGCTCGACGGCGGTGCGGAAGCGCTCGCCGAAGGCGGACATCTGCGCCGCAGCGATGCCGGGCAGGATGGCGAGCAGGAGGCGGGGGCCGTGTCGCACTGCCAGATCGTACCCGCGCAGCGCGTCGCGCAGCAGCCAGGCGGTGGCGCGGAAGACCTGCCGGGCGATGGCCGACTCGAAGACGTCGAGGGAATCGATCTCGAACAATCCCACGCTGAGCAGGCCGCCGGTGCGCAGCGACCAGGAGATGGAGCGGCCCAAGGCCTCCTCGCCGGCGCGCCGGTTGGGAAGCTGCGTCAGCTCGTCCAGCCGGACCAGCTTCTCCCG
>C688J18823_10000295_pt1 | contig 28714 bp, 29 predicted proteins | sample HopSoiMetagenom1_FD_18823 | JGI IMG/M metagenome (IMG submission 18823) | reverse complement strand
CAGCGCGATCTTGCGGACTTCCGTCAGCCCGAAGTCGTCGTCGTGGAACATGATCGGGTGCGGCATGGTGTCAGGCTAGCGGCTTGCGTTCCGGTGTCGGGTCACTCCGTTAGCCTGCGAGGGTGAGCCCGAAGAAGCCGGAAACGGTGCTGGCCGAGCAGGCCGACGAAGCTCCGGATGCCGATCTGCGTCGCCGCTGGCAGGAACTCGCCGACGAGGTGCGCGAACACCAGTTCCGCTACTACGTGCGGGATGCGCCGATCATCTCCGACGCTGACTTCGACAAGCTGCTGCGCGAGCTGCAGGCGCTCGAAGACGAGCATCCTGAACTGCGTACCCCTGACTCGCCGACACAACTGGTCGGCGGCGCGGGTTTCGCCACCGACTTCACCCAGGCCGAGCACCTCGAACGGATGCTCAGCCTCGACAACGTCTTCGCTCCCGACGAGCTGGCTGCGTGGGCCGCCCGCACCAAGGGTGAAATCGGTGACGACGCGCACTACCTGTGCGAGCTGAAGATCGACGGGGTGGCGCTGGCGCTGGTGTATCGCGACGGGCGGCTGGTACGGGCGGCCACCCGCGGCGACGGCCGCATCGGCGAGGACGTCACGCTCAACGCGCGCACCATCGACGACGTGCCGGTAAAGCTCACCGGCTCCAAGGAGTTTCCGCTGCCCAAGGTCCTCGAGGTGCGCGGCGAGGTGTTCTTCCGCGTCGCCGACTTCGAAGACCTCAACGCCGGCCTGGTCGCCGAGGGCAAGCCACCGTTCGCGAATCCGCGCAACAGCGCGGCAGGCTCACTGCGGCAGAAGAACCCGGCCGTCACCGCGCGCCGCAAACTGCGGATGATCTGCCACGGCCTCGGCCACGCCGAGGGCTTCAAGCCCAAGACCCTGCACGACGCCTACCGCGCGCTGGCGGCGTGGGGCCTGCCGGTTTCCGAACACACTGCCCGCGTGCAGGGCATCGGCGCGGTCACCCAACACGTCGCGTACTGGGGTGAACACCGGCACGACGTCGAACACGAAATCGACGGCGTGGTGGTCAAAGTCGACGAAATCGCGCTGCAGCGCCGGCTCGGTTCAACATCGCGGGCGCCGCGCTGGGCCATCGCCTATAAATACCCGCCCGAGGAGGCGACCACCAAGCTGCTCGACATCAAGGTCAACGTCGGGCGCACCGGCCGGGTCACGCCATTCGCGTTCATGGAGCCGGTCAAGGTCGCCGGCTCGACGGTGAGCCAGGCCACGTTGCACAACGCGTCGGAGGTCAAACGCAAGGGTGTGCTCATCGGTGACACGGTGGTGATCCGCAAGGCGGGCGACGTGATTCCCGAGGTGCTGGGTCCTGTCGTCGATCTGCGCGACGGCACCGAGCGTGAATTCGTCATGCCCACCACGTGTCCCGAGTGCGGTACCAAGCTGGCTCCGGCCAAGGAGGGCGACGCCGACATCCGCTGCCCGAACACCCGGTCGTGCCCGGCGCAGTTGCGGGAGCGGGTGTTTCACGTCGCCGGCCGCGGTGCATTCGACATCGAAGGCCTCGGTTACGAGGCAGCGGTCGCGCTTCTGACGTCCGGCGTCATCAGCGACGAGGGAGACTTGTTCACGCTCGGCAGCGGCGACCTGCTGCGCACCGAACTGTTCAAGACCAAGGACGGCAGCCTGTCGGCCAACGGCGCGCGGCTTCTCGTGAATCTGCACGAGGCGAAGTCCCGCCCGCTGTGGCGGGTGCTCGTCGCGCTCTCCATCCGCCACGTGGGGCCGACCGCCGCTCGCGCACTGGCCACCGAATACGGCAGCCTGGACGCGATCATGGCGGCGTCGGAGGAGCAGTTGGCTGCCGTCGAGGGCGTCGGTCCGACAATCGCGGCGGCGGTTGTGGAGTGGTTCACCGTCGACTGGCACCGCGCGATCATCGACAAGTGGCGTGCGGCCGGGGTGCGGATGGCCGACGAACGCGACACCAGCGTCGAGCGCACGCTCGAGGGCCTGTCGATCGTCGTCACCGGATCGCTCACGGTGTTCTCCCGGGATGACGCCAAGGAGGCCATCGTCGCGCGCGGGGGAAAGGCGGCCAGCTCGGTGTCGAAGAAGACCGCGTATGTGGTGGCCGGGGATTCCCCAGGGTCGAAGTACGACAAGGCCGTCGAACTCGGTGTCCCGATTCTCGACGAGGACGGCTTCCGCCGGCTGCTGAACAACGGCCCGGACGGCGTCTGAGTCGCCGAGTTTGTCGTCTCCATCGGCCGGGAATGCGTGTCACGACCGACAAAGGAAGTGAATTCGATGGCGATCTGCGATACGTGCGGCAACCACTACGACAAGTCATTCACCGTGACGTTCACCGACGGCCGCACTGCAACCTTCGACAGCGTCGAGTGCGCGGCGGTGCAACTGGCCCCGGACTGCGCGCACTGCGGCTGCCGGATTCTGGGACATGGTGTCGAGACGCCCGACGGGATCTTCTGCTGTGCGCACTGCGCGCGCAAGGATTCCAATGCCGACGTCAACGACCGCTATCCGGTGCCTGCCGGCGGCTGACGAAGTCAGCGCACGATGGTGGCGATGATCCCGGCGAGGTAGCCCAGCCGCGCCACCTCCGACGGCCGGAAATCCGGGCCGCCCGCGCGGCCCAGCACCATCGCCGTGTCGTGGGCACCGAGCGGAGCTGCCACGAGCGTGGTGTCCATGTCGCGCCACAGCTGCGGTACCCAGTCGGCTTTCGCGTCCAGTGCCTCTGCGTGGTCGAGCGGCAGCCACGGCACCCGGTCCATATGTGTCTCCGGCGCACCGTGACTGCCGGCGATGCGTTCGAGGCCTGCCTTGTTCTGCCGAACCACCGTGCACCATCCGACGCGCAGCACTCGTGGCGCCTCGTCGGCGAGCACCTGCAGTCGCTTCGCCGTCCCGTCGGCAGCGGCGACGTGATCGATGAGTTCGAGTTCGCGGTGCGCCTCGAGCAGCCCGGTGTGCGGGCGGATGGCATCGACGTAGACGCCGTCGAGCTTTTCGGCCGCGGTGATGAGCATGTCGGGCATCGCGCCGGGCGGCAGTTCGACCACGAGATCGTCGATCGCATAACCTGCGGCGCGCTCGACGACATCGAGGGACAAGATGTCGGCGCCCACCGAACCGAGCGCCACGGCCAGCGAGCCGAGGCTGCCCGGTCGATCCTCTAGCTGGACCCGCAGCAGATACGAAGGCACGCGCAACACTGTTGCACAGCGGAAGCGGCTCAGCATTCCGGCGATGAGCGCTTGCGCGAAGAGCAGATGGCAGGGATGAGCGCTTGCGCGAAGAGCAGATGGCAGGGATGAGCGCTTGCGCGAAGAGCAGATGGCAGGGATGAGCGCTTGCGCGAAGAGCAGATGGTCGCGATGGGCCTCAATCCGGCGGTGACTAGGCTTGCCAGTCGTGTCGCAGATCTCCCGAGACGAGGTAGCCCACCTGGCACGCCTCGCGCGCCTTGCGCTGACCGACGACGAGCTCGACAGCTACGCCGGTCAGCTGGACGCCATCCTCGGCCACGTCAGCCAGATCCAGGCCGTCGACGTCACCGGCGTCGAACCGACCGGCAACCCGCTCAAGGATGTCAACGTGTTCCGGCCCGACGACGTCGAGCCGTGCCTGACCCAGGAAGAGGCCCTGGCCGCGGCGCCGAAGGCGGTCGACGGCCGGTTCGCAGTGCCCCGGATTTTGGGGGAGGCCGAATGACCCGAAGGCGAGCGCGAGTGGGGATCGCAGCGAGGCACGAGCGAGGACCGGAGCGAGTGGGAGCCGAGGCATGAGCAGCGACTTGACGCGGCTCGATGCGGCCACGCTGGGCGCGAAGATCGCCGCCAAGGAGGTGTCGTCCACCGAGGCGACCCGCGCCTGCCTGGATCAGATCGCCGAGACCGACGAGAAGTTCCACGCGTTTCTGCACGTGGCCGAGGAACAGGCGCTCGCCGAGGCCGCGCGGGTGGATGCGGTCGTCTCCACAGGTGAGTCGCTCCCGTCCCCCCTGGCCGGTGTGCCGCTGGCACTCAAGGATGTCTTCACCACCACCGACATGCCGACCACCTGCGGTTCGAAGATCCTCGAGGGTTGGACGTCGCCGTACGACGCCACCGTCACCGCGCGGCTGCGCGCGGCGGGCATCCCGATCCTGGGCAAGACGAACATGGACGAATTCGCGATGGGCTCGTCCACCGAGAACTCCGCATACGGCCCGACCCGCAATCCGTGGAACGTCGACCGGGTACCGGGCGGATCGGGCGGCGGTAGTGCCGCGGCCCTGGCCGCATTCCAGGCGCCGCTGGCCATCGGATCGGACACGGGCGGGTCGATCCGGCAGCCCGCCGCGTTGACGGCGACCGTCGGCGTGAAGCCCACGTATGGCACGGTGTCGCGGTACGGGCTGATCGCGTGCGCGTCGTCGCTGGACCAGGGCGGCCCGTGCGCCCGCACTGTGCTCGACACCGCGCTGCTGCACGAGGTGATCGCGGGCCACGACCCGAAGGACTCCACCTCCGTCGAGGCCAAGATCCCCGACGTCGTGGCGGCCGCCCGGGCCGGCGCCTCCGGTGATCTAAAGGGCGTGCGCATCGGTGTCGTGAAGCAGTTGCGTGGCGACGGCTACCAGGACGGCGTGCTGGCGTCCTTCAACGCTGCCGTCGATGTTTTGACCCAGCTTGGCGCCGAGGTCAGCGAGGTGGACTGCCCGCACTTCGACTACGCGCTGCCGGCGTACTACCTGATCCTGCCGTCAGAGGTGTCGTCGAACCTGGCGCGGTTCGACGGTATGCGCTATGCCTTGCGTGTGGCCGATGACGGCACGCACAGCGCCGAGGAGGTGATGGCGCTGACTCGTGCTGCCGGCTTTGGCCCAGAAGTCAAGCGCCGCATCATGATTGGCACATATGCGCTGTCGGCCGGCTACTACGACGCCTACTACAACCAGGCGCAGAAGGTGCGCACGCTGATCGCGCGTGATCTCGATGAGGCCTACAAGGGCGTCGACGTGCTGATCTCGCCGGCCACCCCGACCACTGCGTTCCCGCTGGGNGAGAAGGTCGACGACCCGCTGGCGATGTACCTGTTCGATCTGTGCACGCTGCCGCTGAACCTGGCGGGGCACTGCGGCATGTCGGTGCCGTCGGGCCTCTCGCCCGACGACAACCTGCCGGTCGGCCTGCAGATCATGGCGCCCGCCCTGGCCGACGATCGGCTCTATCGGGTCGGCGCCGCCTACGAGGTCGCTCGCGGTCCGCTGCCGACGGCAGTCTGACAGAGTTCGCGAATCTGACCGGATTCCGTTGAGCGGCGCCGTCTTACTGTGCGCGGCGATTCGATGAACGCCTACACGAGGCCAGGTCGCGTCGTACGGTAAGTCGCGTCAAGGCGAGGAGACCACGGTGGCGCCACCAATCGATGTATACGTCTGCACCAACGAAGAAAAACCCGTGCTGCACATTGCGGCGAATACCGGCGCCGTGACCCCCGTCGGGGGCGGAGGACCCACGACATCGCTGGCGGTCGATCGGTTGGGCAATGTCTTCCTGGGGGACGTGTTCGGAGCAGGCCCCGGCGTGGTCAAACTGCCCGTCGGCGGCGGCGCGCCCACAACGTTGGCGCCCGGGTTCGCGGCTTTCGGGGTCGCAGCCGACTGGCAGGGCAACGTCTACGCTGCCGGCTTCCACCCTGGCGCCAGCGGCCCCCAGGTGATCAAACTCCCCGCCGGCGGCGGGCCGCCGAGCGTGATCTGGACAGGCACCGACAACGCATGGAACGTCGCGGTGGACGGATTCGAGAATGTCTACGTTCTGCTGCTACACCCGGTGCGGATCGTCAAGGTGCCCGCCGGCGGCGGGTCGCATACCGTCTTTGACTTCCCTGGTGTCCTCACAGGGCATTTCGGCAATGATTTCGTGTCCTGTTTCGCTGTCGACCCGAATGGCCGAGATCTATATCTCGATCAGTCCCGGACGGCCGATGACGTGATCCTCAAGGTGCCGATGAACGGCGATCCCCCGACGACTCTTGGCACCGGNTTGTCGGGAGTGCAGGGAATCGCGGTCGATGCATCCGGAACCCTTTATGTCTCCGATACTTTCCACGATCGCGTCGTCATGATTTCGGCCGATTCCGGGCAGCAGTTGACGATCTGTGACGCAAAACTGCCCGTCCCGATTGCGATCAAACCGATCCGCGCGCGCAAATGGACCGCACCGGATCTGGTCGGAGAGTTGTTCGGCGCCGCGGCGGCCGACGGCGGCGGCTGGCTCGTCATCGGTGGCCACTTCATTCCGATCCCGCCGCGCTCACCATTGCTGGACACACTGGTGCGGACTGCGGCACGCTACGTCGGTGGCGCCGTGGAGAACCAAGAACTCGGCGAGCAACTGCGCAAACTCCGATAGCGGCTCCTCGCAGCCACCAAGTGTGGCGAGAAGCCGGGGTCCGCTGCCGACGGCGCTGTAACGGGGGAGGATGAAGCCATGCGGATCGGAACTCTTACCGGCGGTGGCGACTGTCCTGGGCTAAACGCGGTGATTCGTGCGATCGTGCGAACCTGCGATGTGCGATATGGCTCCTCGGTGGTCGGCTTCCAGGACGGCTGGCGCGGCCTCCTGGAGAACCGACGCATCAACCTGGCCAACGACGACCGCAATGACCGGCTGCTGGCCAAGGGCGGAACCATGCTTGGCACCGCCCGGGTTCATCCGGAGAAGCTGCGCGCCGGACTCGACCAGATCAAGCAGACTCTGGACGACAACGGCATCGACGTGCTCATCCCGATCGGCGGCGAAGGTACGCTGACCGCCGCGCACTGGCTGTCCGAGGAGAACGTCCCGGTGGTCGGGGTGCCCAAGACCATCGACAACGACATCGATTGCACCGACGTGACATTCGGGCATGACACGGCGCTGACCGTCGCCAGCGAGGCAATCGACCGGTTGCACAGCACCGCCGAATCCCATCAGCGGGTGATGTTGGTAGAGGTGATGGGCCGCCACGCCGGGTGGATCGCATTGAATGCCGGCCTGGCGTCCGGTGCCCACATGACGCTGATCCCGGAGCAGCCGTACGACGTTGAAGAGGTGTGCCGGCTGATCAAACAACGGTTTGTACGTGGTGATTCGCACTTCATCTGCGTGGTCGCCGAAGGCGCGAAGCCCGCCGAGGGCACGATGCAGCTGCGTCAGGGCGGCATCGACGAGTTCGGGCACGAGCGCTTCACTGGCGTCGCGCAACAACTGGGGGTCGAGGTTGAGAAGCGGATCAACAAGGAAGTGCGGGTAACCGTGCTCGGCCATGTGCAGCGCGGCGGTACGCCGACCGCCTTCGATCGCGTGCTGGCCACCCGGTTTGGGGTGAACGCCGCCGACGCAGCCCACGCCGGCGAGTACGGGATGATGGTCTCGCTGCGGGGCCAGGAGATCGGCAGGGTGGCACTGGCCGACGCCGTGCGTCAGCTGAAGCTGGTGCCGCAGAGCCGCTACGATGACGCCGCCGAGTTCTTCGGTTGAGTTTCTAGCGCGAACAGACGCAAGAGTCCCCGACACGCCGATGTATTGGAGGACTTTGCGTCTGCTCACCCGGGCAACGAAAGGGCAAGCGCGGCAACGTTGAGGCCCAAGAACCCGATCGCGAGCCCGAATTGAGGGCTGTAATCGCTCGCCCGAATGTGTGTGTAGAGCGCGCAGACGAAGAACAGCACGAGGCCGATCGCGGCGGAAACGCCAATCGGGCGAAAGAGCAGTCCCGCTGCCAGGCCAAGTGCACCAAGGGTTTTCAGTGTTCCGATTGGGAAAGTCAGCCATGATATGGGGACGCCGGCCTTGACCATGCCCGGCATGATCGGCTGGAAGTGAAGCAGCGCCGCGATTCCCGAGAATCCATTCGCGGCAATGGCCGTCAGTGTGACGGCGAGGTAAGCAGTAGTCATGGTGTGGGCTCCTTTTCTGGCGAGCAGACGCAAAGTGCCCCAAAATAGCGGCGTGTTGGGGACTTTCGCGTCTGCTCGCGCTGATTCGTTACGCGCTCTTGAAGGCTTCGCGGCGGATCATCTGCCACATCGTCGGGGTGTCTTCGGTGGTCGAGACCGTCACCGTGTCGCGGCTTCCGTGTCGGGCTGCCAGCGCGACGAGATAGTCGGCCAGGTCGCCGCGTGAGGTGAAAGCTCCGACCGGATCTACCTCTCCGGCAACGTATTCCGTGACATCCGGCAGGTCGAACAAGCCTGAGGGCCGCACGATCGTCCAGTCGAGGTCGCTGTCGCGCACAACGGACTCCATCAGCCGGATGTCGTCATAGACGGTCTTGCCGATCGTCTTGGTGATGACCGGTTCGAACAATCGCAATGCGAACGGCGCACCGGTTCGGCCCGGCGCGGGGTAAGCGCCCGCCGAACTCACCACCACCAGACGGGTCACCCCCGCGGACTGCATCGCCGCGACGATGTTGGCGGTGCCCCTCGAGTAGGTGTTGACCGGCTCCCGCGTGAACGGCACGCCCAGGGCCGACAGCACCGCATCGGCGTCGGCAACGATGCGGGAGACCGCGTCGACGTCGTGGACGTCCGCTCCGGCGACGGTCAACGCGGGATCGGTGAACGGGAAGTCCTCGGGTCGGCGAGTCACCGCTACGGCGGTGTGGCCGGCGTCGAGGGCCCGCCTGGTCGTCAGCCGGCCGGTCTGCCCGTTGGCCCCGAAGATCACGATGCGCATGTCTGCTCCTAGATAGTCACTGATAGTGACAATCACTATATATGACGATCACTGTTAGTGCTAACGTCGCGTCGTGGCGAACGAACGACCCGGTATCAGGGAGCTCGACCAGCGCATTCCGTTCCTGCTGTCGCAGCTGGGCACCTATGTGTCCGACGGCTTCAAGCGACGGCTGGCTCCGCTCGACGTGCTTCCGCGCACCAATGCTCTGCTGGTTGCGCTGGCTGGCAACGACGGCCAATCGCAGCGGCAGCTGTCGGCCCGACTGGGGCTGCACCGCAATGTGATGGTGAGCCTGATCGACACCCTCGAGGCACAGGGCCTCGTCAAGCGGATGCCGCACCCGAATGACCGGCGCGCGTTCGCGGTCACTCTCACCGATAAGGCCCGCGAGTTGCTGCCCGCGCTCGAAGAGCAGTCACACGCGATGGAGGACGAAGTAACCGAGGCGCTGACGCCCGACGAACGGGCGACGCTGCTCGACATGTTGCAGCGGGTGTCTGCCAGCCTCGGACTGAGTCCGGGTGTGCACCCCCGGCTGTCGGAGTCGCCCCAACTAAACTCGCCTGCATGACCGTCGCGCCCCCTGCCGAACTGCTCGACTATGACGACGTCGTGGCGCGCTACGAACCGGTGCTCGGCCTCGAGGTGCACGTCGAGCTGTCCACCGCGACCAAGATGTTCTGTGGCTGTGCCAACAAATTCGGGGCCGAACCCAACACCCAGGTGTGTCCGGTCTGCCTGGGCCTGCCCGGGTCGCTGCCGGTGCTCAACCAGACGGCGGTCGAGTCGGCCATCCGCATCGGCCTGGCGCTGGGATGCGAAATNGTGCCGTGGTGCCGGTTCGCCCGGAAGAACTACTTCTACCCGGACATGCCGAAGAACTATCAGATCTCGCAGTACGACGAGCCGATTGCGATCAATGGTCACCTCGACGTCCCGCTCGACGACGGCACCACCTGGCGGGTGGACATCGAGCGCGCGCACATGGAGGAGGACACCGGCAAGCTCACGCACCTCGGCAGCGAGACCGGCCGCATCGAGGGCGCGACCACATCGCTGATCGACTACAACCGTTCCGGCGTTCCGCTGATCGAGATTGTCACCAAGCCGATCGAAGGCACCGGGGCGCGGGCACCTGAGATCGCCCGCGCCTACGTGACGGCGCTGCGGGACATGTTGCGCGCGTTGGGTGTCTCCGATGTCCGGATGGACCAGGGCTCGATGCGCTGCGACGCCAACGCGTCTCTCAAGCCGATCGGCCAGAAGGAGTTCGGCACTCGCACCGAAACCAAGAACGTCAACTCGCTGAAGAGTGTTGAGGTAGCGGTCCGCTACGAGATGCGCCGCCAGGCAGCGGTTCTCGAGTCCGGTGGCCGAGTGCACCAGGAAACCCGACACTTCCACGAGGACGGCTACACCTCGCCGGGCCGCAGCAAGGAGACCGCGCAGGACTACCGCTACTTCCCGGAACCGGATCTGGAGCCCGTGGCGGCCGATGCCGACGTGGTCGAGCGGCTACGCGACACCATTCCCGAGTATCCGTGGTTGCGGCGCAACCGAATTCAGCAGGACTGGGGCATCTCCGACGAGGTGATGCGCGACCTGGTCAACATCGGCGCGATCGACTTGATCACCGCCACTGTCGCGCAGGGTGCCTCCAGCGAAGCCGCACGCGCGTGGTGGGGAAACTTCTTGGTGCAGAAGGCCAATGAAGATGGAGTAGCGCTGTCCGAATTGCCGATCAGCCCGGCGCAGGTGGCCGCGGTGGTCAAGCTCGTCGACGACGGCAAGCTGTCCAACAAGCTGGCCCGTCAGGTCGTCGAGGGAGTGTTGGCCGGCGAGGGCGAACCCGAGCAGGTGATGGCCGATCGCGGGCTGGCTGTCGTGCGCGACGACTCGCTGATTCAGGCAGCTGTCGACGAGGCCCTGGCCGCCAATCCCGACATCGTGGAGAAGATCCGCGGCGGCAAGGTGCAGGCGGCGGGTGCCATCGTCGGCGCGGTGATGAAGGCAACCAAGGGCCAGGCCGATGCCGCGCAGGTGCGCGAACTCGTGCTGGCCGCGTGTAGCTAGCGCCGGCCGAGCATTCCCATCGCTGCGAGTGCGAACTCCTCGAGGCGCTCGCGCGGGTACGTTTCCGGATCGTTGACGGCCAGGCGACCCAGCATTTCGGCGAACGACAGCATGGTGTGGCCAAGCAGCACCGGGTCGAGATCGGTGAGCCGCTTGTCCAGCGAGATGCCCGCCTTGGCCAAGGCTTCGGCCTGAGCCAGGATCGATGACCGTGCGCGCCGCAGGTCGTCGCGGTACTCGCGGGGAGCGCTGTCGGGCACCGTCAGGATGAGCCGCCAGCGCGCGGGATTCTCCAGCACCACGCGCAGGAACGCCGAGACCGTCGCGGCATATGCACCCGTCGGGCCGGGTTCGGTCAGGTCCTGGGGCATGCCTGTCACCACCTGCTCCAGCCCACGCTGATGTTCGCGCCGCAACAATGCGGACACCAGTTCTCCCCGCGTGCGAAACACGGTGTACAGCACCGGCTTTCCAACGCCGGCGGCTTCGGCCACCGCCTCCATGCTGAGCTCGTGTAGTTGACACCCGCCGAGCACGGTCATGGCGGCGTCCAACAACTGCTCGCGGCGCTGTTCGCGTGGCAGGCGCTGCGCGTATTTGCGCCGCGGCCGGGGTCGGGTCACGCAGGCAATATTACGCCACCGTTGTATTCGCGAGGCCTAATTGCTACGGTGGCGTTGTATTCAGGCGAAAGCAGAGGTAGCGACCATGATGGAGTCAATCCGGCGCGACGACTACGGCTTCTTCGGGCCCGAGTCGCCCAGCTGGAAGGTATGGGCGTCGCCGACCGCGCTGATCGGCTTCCAGCGCGCCGTGGTGCTCGAGCACTTCGACCCGTTCCTCGCCGCGGCGGTGGCCGACAGCGCCGGCATCTACACCGATCCCTCGGGACGGTTGGACCGCACGCTGGCCTACTTCCTCACCGTCGCCGTTGCCGACGGTCGCACCGCGATCGAGGTGTCCGACGCGCTGATGCGGATCCATGCGAGGGCGAAGGGGATCGAGCCCATCACCGGGTCGCGCTACAGCGCCAACAACCCGGAGGCACAGCTGTGGATCCACATCACCGGCTGGCATTCGGTGCTCAAATGCTACGAGCAATACGGGCCCGGCCCGTTGTCGCCGGCGGAGGAGGCGCGGTTCTGGGCGGAGTCGCGCATCGCCGCCGAGCTGCAGACCTGCAAGCCGGCGGACGTTCCTGCATCACGCGACGAGGTGCGTCAGTACTTCGCCGACGTTCGCGCCCGGCTCTGCACGTCCGAACACGCCGACCGCGCAATGCATTACCTGCTGCATACGCCGCGGGACAGCGGCCTTCGGCTGTGGGCGGGCAGCCGGATTCTGGCGCCCGCGGCGATCGCGACACTGCCGAAATGGATGCGGCACATGGGCAATTTCGACCAGCCCGCCGCGGTCGACGCGGCGGTGACGCCGATCGCGACAGTGTGGGTGAAAGCATTGTCGGCCAATGACTTTCGGCCGATGCTCGCCGTGGCTCGCCGCATCGCTCCCGAGACCGCTGAGGTGCTGGCACAGCACCTGACTGCGCCCCCGCCGGCACGCCGGACGACCATAACGCCGGCCGAAGCGCGAGAACGGCTGGTCGCACACGCCTGACTATCCGGCGCCGACGAGGCCATCCCAGGCCGAGATCGCCGACTCCGCAACGCCTGACAGCTTCGATCGATCTGCGCCGTCGCGTGCCTGAATCGCCATGCCCTGGTTCACCGCGCTGTAGAACGCGGCGATCGTTGCCGCATCGGCGCCGGCCGGAACATCGCCGTCGGCGATGCCGCGTTCGATGCGGTCGCGGAAGTCGTGTTCGGTCGCAATCCGCCAGTCGGCGAGATGGGCATGCACCGCCCGGCTCTGCTCGGTGTAGGTGGTCGCGCTGAGCACGATCATGCAACCGCTCGGCTTGTCCGGTTCGGTGTACGCAATCACGTTCTGACGCAGAAACCCCGCAATCGCCTCCTTGGCGGTGGGTAGCGCACGCAGCGCCTTCGCCGCGTCAACCCCCTCCGTCTCGTTGTAGAACGCGACCGCTTCGCGGAACAACGCCTCCTTACAGCCGAACGCGGCATACAGGCTCGGCGAGCTGATTCCCATCGCGGTCGTCAGGTCCGTGATCGACGCGCCCTCATAGCCGTGCTGCCAGAAAACCTCCATGGCCAGGCGCAGCGCCTGCGCGCGGTCGAAGGTGCGTGGCCTCCCGCGAACCGCCATACCGCACCCCATTTCTGTATCGAACGGCACTGAACTCATTGACAAGTGTAGCCTCGACGGATAATTATGTATCGAACGACACAGAAATGGAGGAAAGTCATGTCTGAACTCGTTGGCAAGGTAGCGCTGGTGACCGGTGGCAGCCGGGGGATCGGGGCCGCGATCGCGGCACGGCTGGCCGAACTCGGCTCGGAGGTCGCGATCACCTATGCCCAGTCCAAAGAGCGCGCCGACGAGGTCGTCGACACCATCAAGTCGCACGGCCGACGGGCCTGGCAATCAAGGCAGACAGCGCCGTCGCCGACGAAGTGCCGACGGCAGTCGGAGATGTCGTCGAGGAGTTCGGTCGCCTCGACGTGCTCGTCAACAACGCCGGCATCTTTCCCTTCGGGCCGATTGAGGACGTGACGCTCGAGGAGTTCGACCGCACGCTGGGCATCCACGCCCGCGCGGCGTATCTGGCCAGTCAGGCGGCAGTGCGGCACATGACTGAGGGTGGCCGGATCATCAGCATCGGCAGCAATCTCGCCGAGCGCGTGCCGTTTCCGGGCGTCACCCTGTACTCGATGAGCAAGTCCGCGCTCATCGGTTTCACCAGGGGCCTCGCCCGCGACCTCGGCGACCGCGGGATCACCGTCAACCTCGTGCAGCCGGGCTCCACCGATACGGACATGAATCCCGCCGACGGGCCCACCGCCGACGATCAGCGCGCGTTGAGCGCTCTTGGACGCTACGCCGATCCGACTGACGTCGCGGACACGGTGGCATTCCTCAGTGGTCCGGGCGGTCGCAGCATCACCGGCTCGGTGTTCACCATCGACGGCGGCACGAATGCGTAACTCGCGATGCCGTGGTTGATTCTCGTCGCCGCCGGTCTGCTTGAAATCGTGTGGGCGACAGCGCTCAAGCAGTCCGACGGCTTCACGCGGCTATGGCCGAGCGTCATCGGCATCGGCGGTGCGGCATTGAGTTTCGTCCTGCTGGCGGTGGCACTGCGGCACCTGCCTGCGGGCACCGGCTACGCCGTGTGGGTCGGCATCGGCGCGGTGGGGGTGGCGATTGCCGGGATCGTCGTGTTCGACGAGGCGGTCAGCGCGGCGCGCCTGCTGTTTCTGTCAATCGTCGTGCTCGGAATCGTGGGGCTGCGCCTGGTCGAAGGCTGAAAACGGTTGCGCCTTAAGTATTGTCGGCGTTGCTGCGCGGGAATCCGCCGCCCTGCGGGAACAGCGGGAAGACCACGTCGTCGAGCTTCTCGGCGTCCCCTGATGTCTTGTTGACCGTGGCGCCCCACACGTTGCCGTCGGGCGAGAGCTGCAGGGCCCACGCATGTCCGTGCTGGTCCTGACGCACCACCTCGGGCTCACCGGTGACCGCGCCGGTGTCCGGTGCCAGCCGCACTGCCACTGTTTGTTTGGTGTTGACGAGATTCACCAGCACCGTGCCGTCGAGCGCGGCGCAGCCCGCCACGCCCGGGCGATCGGGCCACGTCCACACCGTCGACACCTTTGAGTCTTTGGTGATGCGCTGCAGCCGGTCGGCCGTCGGGGTGCGATCGGTGACGTACAACGAGCCGTCAGACGGATCGGTGCACATGCCGCCCCCGGCACCCATCCCCGACAGCGCGGTGGTCTGCGGCGCCTGATTGACCGTTGTGGGCTGCTCGACGCGCAACAGCTTGCCAGCCAGCGAACCCGGATCGGCCGCCTGCGCGGGATTGCCCGCATCGCCTGTGAGTACGTCGAGCGTCGTCGGGCTGGTGAAGATCAGCGCCCCCGTATTACCCGTGGCGCCCTTCGGGATGCCCGTCAGGATCGGTTTCGGGATGTCGCCGTCGGCGATGCGAATGACGCGGTTGTCGGTCGGGGTGCTGACGTAGGCGTACATCAGTCGGTCCTGCGAGTAGGTCGGCGACATCACGATGTCCAGCAGTCCGCCGTCGCCCGAGGGATCGACCGGGATCACCATCTTGACCTTGGGCTCAGCGCTGGTCGAGACCTCCTTCACCGCGCCGGTGGTGCGCTCGGCCACCAGCGCCGACTGGCTGTCGGGAAGCATGATCAGCCCGCTGGTGCTCTCCAGGCAGCCCTGCATGACACCCGGCGCCGGGCAGGCCTTCGGGAACGGCTTGGGCGGCAGCGGCGGTGGAGGTGGGGGTGACGACGACGGACCCGGTTTGAGTTCCGGTTCCGTGGTGAACGGCTGCGACAGTGCCTGGTCGAAGCGGGCGCATCCAGACCCGACGAGCAACGCCGCACACAGCAGGACCAACACACCCCGCATGGGCCGGCGCTGTCTCATGCAGGCCAGGTTACGGATTGTCGGGCAGTGCGCGCCACGCTCACCCCCGCGGCGTGGCCGACGTGACGTCGCGAATAAGGCCGCCAAAGCGCCGTGCCAATCCTCGATTCAGGAGTGACTAGCACTTACCCTGGCAATCGTGACCAGTCATCCTGATCCACGGTCCTGGCAGCGACCCGCGTCTGCAAGCCTGGTCGACCCCGAAGACGATCTTCCAACGTCGAACTATGCGGGTGATTTCGAAACCACCGCGATCCCGCGCTACGACTCGGCTGAGTCGTCGACCGGCGAACCGTTCGGCCTGATCAGCGATCCCGAGCCGCTGCCCTATGTGCAGCCCGGCGGCCGGCATTCCATCGCGTCCTATGGGGCGGAGCCGACCGAGATCGAACCGGATGCCGATGACCGGGCTCGCGACCGGCGAGGGACCCAGGACCTCGGACTGCTTCTCCTGCGGTTGGTGGTCGGGGCATTGCTCATCGGACACGGTCTACAGAAGGCGTTCGGCTTGTGGGGCGGTCCAGGATTCGACGGCTTTGAGAAGTCGCTGACCGATATGGGCTTCCAGCACGCCGACATCCTGACCTACGGGGCAGCGGGCGGCCAGCTTGCCGCTGGCGTGCTTCTGGTGCTGGGCCTGTTCACACCCTTGGCGGCCGCCGGCGCGCTGGCGTATCTGGTGACCGACATATTGGCGGAGGCCATGACCGCCCACGAAGAGGCCAGGCTGGCGTCGTTCCTCACCGATGGCCATGAGTACAAGGTCATCCTCGTCTGTGTCGTCGCGGCAATCATTCTGATCGGCCCGGGTCGTTATGGCTTGGACGCCGCTCGCGGCTGGGCCCGTCGCCCATTCATCGGCTCATTCGCCGCGCTTGTGCTGGGCCTCGGCGCCGGCGTCGCCGTGTGGGTGCTGCTCAACGGCGGCAACCCGCTGGCGTAGCCGCCTACGCGTACGGGTTGGGCACGCGGCCGCCGCTGGCCTCCGTCAACAACGGCAGCGTCGCAAACGTCACCGCAGGCAGCCTCAAGTCATCGCCGTCGGTGAGTTGCGCGTACGCCCGAGAACCCTTGCCGAAGCGCAGACCCGCGATGTCGTCCCAAGAGACCGTCTGGCTGGCCAGAAGCGTGCGCGCGGTCACTGTGTCGCGATCGGCCACCGTGCGGTAGCGGACGATGAACGCCGAAAGGACCACCGGAATGACGAGCAGCAGCGCACACCACGACGGCCCGGCGAGCACCAGGGCAAGCAAGCCGAGCGCCAAGAAGCCAACGGCAAAATGCGCCATCGGCGAGATCCTGATGACGACGGGGACCTGCTCGGAGTCGGCGCGCACACCGTCATCTTCGCACTTGCCGGGAATTTGGCCGCCCCGGCGGTGCCGGGAATTTGACCCGTGACCAGTGCGGAGGCTACCGTCGACGGTTATGCGAACCGCTGGACTGCTCGTAGTAATTGGGAAGCGCGTTGATGCCGCGCTTGCCCTCTGCCGGGCATAGCAACCAGCATCAACGCGCGACCCTCGTACAGCGGCCCAGCTGACGGGGGTTTTTTCTTGCCCCGACACCGATTTGAGATCCTAGAGACCACGACGGAGATAAAGAGGACACCGTGAGCGCACCCACCACGCGACCCCCGGAGCAGTCGTCGACTGCGCCCAATGGAGGACACGCCGCGCCTGCCGCCGCCAAACCAGCGTCGAAGGGCGGCCCCGCACACTCGAAACGTGTTGCGCCGCATCAACTCACTGGTGCACAAGCCGTGATCCGATCACTCGAGGAACTCGACGTCGACGTCATCTTCGGCATTCCCGGCGGTGCCGTGTTGCCCGTCTACGACCCGCTTTTCGACTCGCAGAAGCTGCGTCACGTGTTGGTCCGCCACGAACAGGGCGCCGGCCACGCCGCCAGCGGATACGCGCATGCCACCGGCAAGGTCGGGGTGTGCATGGCGACGTCGGGACCCGGCGCCACCAACCTGGTCACTCCGCTGGCCGATGCGCACATGGACTCAATTCCAGTGGTGGCCATTACGGGTCAGGTCGGCCGCGCGCTGATCGGCACCGACGCCTTCCAGGAAGCCGACATCTCCGGCATCACGATGCCGATCACCAAGCACAACTTCTTGGTCCGCAATGGTGACGACATCACGCGGGTGATTGCCGAGGCGTTCCACATCGCCTCGTCCGGCCGGCCGGGTCCGGTGCTCGTCGACATCCCGAAGGACGTGCTGCAGGGGCAGTGCACCTTCAGCTGGCCGCCGCAGATCGATCTGCCGGGCTACAAGCCGAACACCAAGCCGCACAACCGTCAGGTGCGCGAGGCCGCGAAGCTGATCGCGGCGGCCCGCAAGCCGGTGCTCTACGTCGGCGGCGGGGTGATCCGCGGCGAGGCAACCGAGCAGCTGCTGGACCTGGCCGAGTTGACCGGCATCCCCGTCGTCACGACGCTGATGGCGCGTGGCGCATTCCCGGACAGTCATCCGCAGAACTTGGGCATGCCCGGCATGCACGGCACGGTGGCCGCGGTGGCCGCGTTGCAGCGCAGCGATCTGCTGATCGCGCTGGGCACCCGCTTCGACGACCGCGTGACGGGCAAGCTGGAGTCTTTCGCGCCCGAAGCCAAGGTCATCCACGCCGACATCGACCCGGCCGAGATCGGCAAGAACCGCCACGCCGACGTTCCGATCGTGGGCGACGTCAAGGCGGTCATCACCGATCTGATCGAGGCACTGCGCAAGGCCGGCGCCATCGGCTCGATCAAGATAGACAACTGGTGGGAGTACCTGCGCGGCGTGCAGTCGACGTACCCGCTGAGCTATGGCCCGCAGAGCGACGGCAGCCTGTCGCCGGAGTACGTCATCGAAACGCTGGGCAAGATGGCCGGGCCTGACGCCATCTACGCCGCCGGTGTGGGGCAGCACCAGATGTGGGCCGCCCAGTTCATCAAGTACGAGAACCCGAAGACATGGCTCAACTCCGGCGGTCTCGGCACCATGGGGTTCGCCGTTCCGGCGGCGATGGGCGCCAAGTTCGGCCGTCCCGAGGCCGAAGTGTGGGCCATCGACGGCGACGGCTGCTTCCAGATGACCAACCAGGAACTGGCCACCTGTGCCGTCGAGGGCGCGCCGATCAAGGTCGCCATCATCAACAACGGCAACCTGGGCATGGTGCGGCAGTGGCAGACGCTGTTCTACGAAGAGCGGTACAGCCAAACGGATCTGGCCACGCACTCGCATCGCATCCCGGACTTCGTGAAGCTGGCCGAGGCGCTCGGCTGCGTCGGATTGCGTTGCGAGCGTGCCGAAGACGTCGAGGACGTCATCAGGCAGGCGCGTGAGATCAACGACCGCCCGGTGGTGATCGACTTCATCGTCGGCGCCGACGCACAGGTGTGGCCGATGGTGGCGGCAGGCACCAGCAATGACGAGATCCAGGCCGCGAAGGGCATCCGCCCGCTGTTCGACGATCCCGAAGAAGGGCACGCGTGATGACCGTTAGTACGCACACGCTGTCGGTGTTGGTCGAGGACAAACCCGGCGTGCTCGCCCGAGTGGCATCACTGTTCTCGCGGCGCGGCTTCAATATCCAATCGCTGGCTGTTGGTGCGACCGAGCAGAAGGACATGTCGCGGATGACGATCGTCGTCAGCGTCGAGGACTCTCCGCTCGAGCAGATCACCAAGCAGCTGAATAAACTCGTCAACGTGATCAAGATTGTCGAGCAAGACGTCGACAACTCGGTCGAGCGGGAGCTTGCGCTGATCAAGGTGCGCGCCGACGCCACCACCCGCGGTCAGGTGATCGAGGCGGTGAACCTGTTCCGCGCCAAGGTCGTTGACGTGTCGACGGAGTCGCTGACCATCGAGGCCACCGGCACGCCCGCGAAGCTCGAGGCCTTCCTGCGGGTGCTGGAGCCGTATGGAATCCGTGAGCTNGTGCAGTCCGGTGTGGTGTCGTTGTCCCGTGGTCCCCGCGGTATCGGCGCCGTCAAGTAGCCCAAACCAAAGTAGAAGAGAAGGAAACTCGAAGTGTCTTCAACAAGCACAGAGATGTTCTATGACGACGATGCCGACCTGTCGATCATTCAGGGACGCAAGGTCGGCGTCATCGGCTATGGCAGCCAGGGCCATGCGCACTCGCTTTCGCTGCGCGACTCAGGCGTTCAGGTGAAGGTCGGACTCAAGGAGGGCTCGAAGTCCCGCGAGAAGGTCACCGAGCAGGGCCTCGANGTGGACACGCCCGCCGAGGTCGCCAAGTGGGCCGACGTGATCATGNTGCTGGCGCCCGATACCGCCCAGGCCGACATCTTCCGCAACGACATCGAGCCGAANCTNGAAGACGGCAATGCGCTGTTCTTCGGNCACGGTCTGAACATCCACTTCGACCTGATCAAGCCGCCCGCCAACGTCACCGTCGGCATGGTCGCGCCGAAGGGNCCCGGCCACCTGGTGCGTCCGCCAGTTCGTCGACGGCAAGGGGGTGCCGTGCCTGATCGCGGTCGACCAGGATCCCAAGGATGAGGGTGAGGCGCTCACGCTGTCGTACGCCAAGGGCATCGGCGGCACCCGGGCCGGCGTCATCAAGACCACGTTCAAGGACGAGACCGAGACCGACCTGTTCGGTGAGCAGGCCGTATTGTGCGGCGGCACAGAGGAACTCGTCAAGACCGGCTTCGACGTGATGGTGGAGGCCGGCTACGCGCCCGAACTGGCGTACTTCGAAGTGCTGCACGAGCTCAAGCTCATCGTCGACCTGATGTACGAGGGCGGGATCGCGCGGATGAACTACTCCGTGTCCGACACGGCGGAGTTCGGCGGCTATCTCTCGGGTCCGCGGATCATCGACGCGGGCACCAAGCAGCGCATGCAGCAGATCCTGTCCGAGATTCAGGACGGCACCTTCGTCAAGCGGCTCGTCGCCAACGTCGAGGGCGGCAACAAGGAGCTCGAGGGGCTGCGCAAGCAGAACGCCGAGCACCCGATCGAGGTGACGGGTAAGAAGCTGCGCGACCTGATGAGTTGGGTCGACCGCCCGCTGACCGACACGGCCTAGCCGTTCCGTCCGCCGCGAAATAGCATTCCAGGTCGCTCTCGGGCGAAATCTACAGCCCGGAATGCTATTTCGGCGAGCTAAGGCGAGAGGTTCGGCAGCTGTTCGATGCCGAACTCGCGGCGCAGCACGGTGCGGGCGGCGTAGTAGCCGGACATTCCGTGCACACCGCCGCCGGGCGGCGTCGCCGACGAGCACAGGTACACCTTGGGAATCGGCGTGCTCCACGGGTTGAGCCGCGGCGTTGGGCCGGCAAGCGCGTGAAACAGCGTATTGCCGCCAACGCCGATGTCGCCGCCGACGAGGTTGGCGTTGTGTTCGGCCAGCCGCGCGGCGGGTACCGATCGGACGGCCACCACGACATCGCGGAAACCGGGCGCGAAACGCTCGAAAATGCCTGTGACGGTTTCGCTCTGGTCGACGATTGAGCCCGACGGCACATGCGCGTATGTCCACAGCGGGCGGCGCCCATGCGCGTCGATGCGGCCCGGATCGGCCAGGTGCGGCAGGGCGGCGAGCACCATCGGCCATTCTGCGTGGCGGCCCGCGGCGGCTTCCCGTTCGGCCTGTNCCATCTGCTCGCGCGTTCCGCCCATGTGCAATGTCGGAGCATCAGCCAGTCGCGGGTCGGTCCATGGAATGTCGTCCGACAGAACGAAGTCGACCTTCGCCACACCTGGGCCGAAGCGGTAGCGCTGCAGCGCCTTTGCATACCTTGCCGGCAGTCGGTCGCGATAGATCGACAGCAGCGCGGTGGGTGCGGTGTCGAAAAGCGCGACGCCCGAAGGCGGTTCGGTGATCTCCTCGCCAGACGACACCGTGCCACCGTGTGCCCGAAGATCTGCGATCAACGCATCGGGGATGGCCTGGCTGCCGCCGACCGGTATCGGCCAGCCGACGGTGTGGGCAAGCGTGGCCAACATCAGGCCCGCACCGGCGGACACCAGCGACGGCATCTGCGAAATCGTATGTGCCGCAACGCCGGTGAACAGTGCGCGGGCGTCTACTCCATTCAACGCCCGCCAGGCTGGAGTGCCCTGTTCGAGCAGTCGCATTCCCACCTGCACCGCGGCGATCGGATCGGTCGGGATCGAGCGCTTGTCGCCGAGTAGCAGTTTGAGCACCGCGTCATCGCGATGAACAAGTGGGCCGAGCAGATGCCGCCACGACTCGCCGTCGGTCAACTCTGCGCAGGTGCGGTCGAGGTCGTGATAACCCACGGCGGCGGGCCGGCCCGGCAGCGGGTTGGCGTAGGCTACTTCAGGCACCTTGAGCGTGACGCCGCGGGCGGGCAGATCGAACTCCGCGAGAAACGGAGATGCCAGCGCCAGCGGATGCACGGCCGAGCAGATGTCGTGCGCCACCCCGGAGAATTCGGGGTCGGCAAGGGTGCGGGCCCCGCCGCCCAGGGTCGGCTGCGCCTCGAACACCTGCACCGACAGACCGGCCCTGGCGCATATGACGGCGGCCGCCAGGCCGTTGGGTCCACTACCGACGACGGTGACGTCCACTTCGCAATTAGAGCCCACTACTCTGTGTGGACGTGAGTCTTCCCGTTGTACTGATCGCCGACAAACTGGCTGAATCGACCGTCGCCGCCCTCGGTGATCAGGTAGAAGTCCGCTGGGTCGACGGCCCCGACCGAGAGAAGCTGCTGGCCGCAGTGCCGGAGGCCGACGCGCTGCTGGTGCGTTCGGCGACCACGGTCGACGCCGAGGTGCTCGCGGCTGCGCCCAAGCTCAAGATCGTCGCCCGCGCGGGCGTGGGCCTGGACAATGTGGACGTCGACGCCGCCACCGCTCGTGGCGTGCTGGTGGTCAACGCGCCCACGTCCAACATCCACAGTGCCGCCGAGCATGCGTTGGCCCTGATGCTGGCCGCTGCCCGCGAGATCCCCGCGGCCGATGCGTCGCTGCGCGAACGTACGTGGAAGCGGTCGAAGTTCTCCGGCATCGAGATCTACGGCAAGACCGTCGGCGTCGTCGGCCTTGGCCGCATCGGCCAGCTGGTGGCACAGCGGCTGGCGGCATTCGGCACGCACGTCGTCGCGTATGACCCGTATGTGTCGGCGGCGCGCGCCGCGCAGCTCGGCATCGAGCTGCTGAGCCTCGACGAGCTGCTCGGCCGCGCTGACTTCATCTCGGTGCACCTGCCGAAGACCCCGGAGACCGCCGGGCTGATCGGCAAGGAGGCACTGGCCAAGACGAAGCCGGGCGTGATCATCGTCAACGCGGCGCGCGGTGGGCTGGTCGACGAGGAAGCGCTCGCCGAGGCCATCAGGAGCGGACACGTCCGCGGTGCCGGCATCGACGTCTTCGCCAAGGAGCCGGCCACCGACAGCCCGCTGTTCGATCTGCCTCAGGTCGTCGTCACACCGCATCTTGGCGCGTCGACTGGTGAGGCGCAGGACCGCGCGGGCACGGATGTCGCGGAGAGCGTGAAGCTGGCACTGGCGGGGGAGTTCGTGCCCGACGCCGTCAATGTCGGCGGCGGTGTGGTGAGCGAGGAAGTTTCGCCGTGGCTCGACTTGGTCCGCAAGCTGGGTCTGCTCGTCGGTATTCTCTCGCCGGAGCTACCCGTCTCGTTGTCGGTTCAGGTTCGCGGCGAGTTGGCCTCCGAAGACGTTGAGGTGCTTCGGCTTTCGGCGCTACGCGGACTGTTCTCGTCGGTGATCGAAGATCCCGTCACGTTCGTCAACGCCCCGGCGCTGGCCGCCGAGCGCGGTGTTCAGGCCGAGATCAGCACGGCGACCGAAAGCCCAACGCATCGCAGTGTGGTCGACGTCCGCGCCGTGCTGTCCGACGGCTCGGTGATCAACGTTGCCGGCACGCTGACGGAGCCACAGCTGGTGCAGAAGATCGTTCAAATCAACGGGCGCAACTTCGACCTCCGAGCAGAGGGCATCAACCTGATCGTCAACTACATCGATCGGCCGGGCACATTGGGCAAGATCGGCACGCTGCTTGGCGGTGCGGACATCAATATCCACGCCGCACAACTCAGCGAGGACGCCGAAGGTCCGGGAGCGACGATCCTGCTGCGGCTTGACCGTGACGTGCCGTCCGACCTGAGGGCCGCAATCGCCGACTCCGTCGGCGCAAAGAAGCTGGAAGTGGTGGATCTGACGTGAAATTGGCGATCATCGCCGGCGACGGCATCGGCCCCGAGGTCGTCGGTGAGGCCGTCAAGGTGCTTGACGCGGTCGTGCCCGGCGTCGAGAAGACCAGTTACGACCTGGGTGTGCGGCGTTACCACGCGAGCGGCGAGGTGCTGCCCGACTCGGTGCTCGACGAGCTGCGAAAGCACGATGCGATCTTGCTGGGCGCCATCGGTGACCCGTCGGTGCCCAGCGGTTTGCTGGAACGTGGTCTGCTGCTTCGCATCCGGTTCGCGCTCGATCACCACATCAACCTCCGGCCGGCCCGGCTGTATCCCGGGGTGAGCAGTCCGCTCGCGGGCAATCCCGATATCGACTTCGTCGTCGTCCGCGAGGGAACAGAAGGCCCATACACCGGCAACGGTGGAGCGATCCGCGTCGGCACGCCCCACGAGATCGCCACCGAGGTCAGCGTCAACACCGCATTCGGTGTGCAACGTGTGGTGCACGACGCGTTCCGTCGGGCGCAGCAGCGCCGTAAGCATTTGACGCTGGTGCACAAGAACAACGTGCTGACCTTCGCCGGCGCGCTCTGGTGGCGCACCGTGCAGGAGATCGCAGCCGAGTATCCGGATGTTGAGGTGGCGTATCAGCACGTGGATGCGGCGACGATCCACCTCGTCACCGATCCGGGCCGCTTCGACGTGATTGTCACCGACAACCTGTTCGGCGACATCATCACCGATCTCGCGGCGGCCGTGTGCGGCGGCATCGGCCTGGCCGCGAGCGGCAACATCGATGCGACGCGGACCAATCCGTCGATGTTCGAGCCAGTGCACGGCAGCGCGCCGGACATTGCGGGACAGGGCATCGCCGACCCGACCGCGGCGATCATGTCGGTCGCGCTGCTGCTGTCTCACGTCGGTGAGGATGACGCGGCCACACGTGTCGACAAGGCCGTCGAACAACACCTGGCGACCCGCGGCGACGAGAAGCTGTCCACCACACAGGTCGCCGACAGAATCTTGTCGAGCCTGTAGGTCGTTTGCGCCGAAACGGTATTCCGGCCGGTCCTCACTCGAGATTTTCCTGCATGACTACAGTCTCGAGCAACTAATCGCGGTCGACGGGAACCAGCGGCATCGCGATTACCGGGAACAGCGCGCACACGGCAAACGCCACGGGGTAGCCGGCGATCCCGATCAACCCGCCGACTAAGGGCGGCGCGACGCCGGCTGTCAACAGCTGGCTCGTGTTCTGTGTGCCTAGCGCGCGGCCGCTCCAGAATGGCCCCGCGATCTCGGCGATCGCGGTGAATGCTAAGCCGTTGTCGGACACCGTGATCACCGAGGCGATCACCATCACCGCCACGCTGACAGGCGAGTGGAGCCAGTCCGTCAAAGCCAGCAGACCCATCGCCGCCGCTGCCGCCAGCGCGATGGTGCGGATCGGCCGCAGTCGCGAACCCACCAGGTCCGATGAGCGGCTCGCCGCTGTGTCCGACCAACGTCCCGCGGCGATTCGTCCACCGGCGCCCAGTATCTGGGCGGCCGTCACCATCGCGCCCGCAGACGCCGCGGACCAGCCGCGGTCGCTCATCAGCCACACGAGCGTGAAGGTCCACACCACGACCTGGGGAACCACCAGCAGGACCGACACGGCGTGGATGCGCCACAACACCGACGATCCGCGGTAGGGGTTGGCCAGTGCGGCTTCATCGGCCTCGTGACGCGGCGGCCGCGGCGGATCGACGACCGCGACCGCACACACCACAGCGGAGACCGCGCACACGACGGCGGGGAACAGCAGGGCCACCGAAACGCCGTGGCTTTCGGCCAGCCGCGGAATCACCAAGGCGCCCAAACCGACTCCCAGCGGTTGGGCGGTCTGCCGAATGCCCATCACCAGACCGCGCTGCTCCGGCGGAAACCATCCGACCACCAGGCGGCCGCTGGCCGAATTGCTGCTGGCCGCCGCCATGCCGCCAAGCAACAGAAAGGCACCCGCCGCGACGAGCGAATGCACCGACGCCGCTGCGAACGCCGCAGCCGCCGTCAGCACCGAACCCAGTGCTAGGACGATCCGCTCGCCGACACGGTCGACGATGTAACCCCACGCGATCAGCGTCGCGACCATGCCGAGGCTGGGCATCGACGACAGCAGCCCGGCCTTCGCCAGATCCAGGCCGCGTTCGGTGTGCAGCGTCGGGATGAGGAAGGCCGCACCGTTGATGAAGACGTTCGCGCACAGCGTCGCGCTCAGCGCGATGCCCAACATCGACCAGCGACGTACGGAGCTGATCGAGTCGATGGACACCCGACCATCGTCGCATAGCTGTCTCAGGATATTGAACTGGAATTCCATATACTGAGACACCCGATAGGGACTGGCCGCGGCCGCCGCGCCCCAGGCCACTAGGGTGAGGCCATGCGCCTTGGTCGAATCGCCAGTCCCGACGGAGTTGCCTTTGTCAGCGTCGAAGGACCCACCGAGGACCCGACACAGGCTGTTGCGAGGGAAATCGCCGAGCACCCCTTCGGTTCGCCCAACTTCACCGGCCGTCAATGGCCGCTCGCTGACGTGCGGCCCCTGGCGCCCATCCTGGCGAGCAAGGTGGTGTGCATCGGCAAGAATTACGCCGAGCACGTCGCAGAGATGGGTGGCGGCGACTTTCCCGATCCGGTGATCTTCATGAAGCCCAACACCGCGATCATCGGGCCGAATGTGCCGATCCAGTTGCCGGCCGACGCCAACCCCGTGCATTTCGAGGGTGAACTGGCTGCGGTGATCGGCCGACCGTGCAAGGACGTTCCTGCCGCGCGCGCCGCCGAGAACATCCTCGGCTACACGATCGGTAATGATGTCACCGCGCGCGACCAGCAGAAGAAGGACGGCCAGTGGACCCGCGCCAAGGGCTACGACACGTTCTGCCCGGTCGGCCCCTGGATCGTCACCGACGTCGACCCGGCCGACCTTGACATCCGCACCGAGGTCAACGGAGAGGTCAAGCAGCACAGCCGAACCTCGCTGATGATCCATGACATTGGTGCGATCATCGAGTGGATCTCGGCGGTGATGACGCTGCTGCCGGGCGATCTGATCCTTACCGGCACGCCAGAGGGTGTCGGCCCGATCGAGGACGGTGACACTGTCAGCATTACTGTCGAGGGCATCGGGACGTTGACGAATCCTGTTGCGCGCAAAGGAAAGTGATGACGCCGCGCACGCGAGGAGCGATATGACAACTGCGGACGCGACGAGCGAAAATAACTTACGAGTTCGGTTCTGCCCATCGCCAACCGGCACGCCACACGTTGGGCTGATCCGCACCGCGTTGTTCAACTGGGCATATGCCCGCCACACCGGTGGCACCTTCGTGTTCCGGCTGGAAGACACCGACGCCGAACGCGACAGCGAGGAAAGCTATCTGGCGCTGCTCGATGCGCTGAACTGGCTCGGGTTGAACTACGACGAGGGCCCTGACATCGGTGGGCCGTATGCGCCCTACCGGCAGTCCGAGCGCGGCGAGATCTATCGCGATGTGGTGCAACGGCTGTTGGTCGCCGGCGAGGCGTACGAAGCTTTCTCGACTCCGGCGGAAGTCGAGGCGCGGCATGTGGCCGCGGGACGAAACCCCAAGCTGGGCTATGACAACTTCGATCGCCTCCTCACCGACGAGCAGCGCGCGGTGTTCGCGGCCGAAGGCCGCACGCCGGTGGTGCGGCTGCGGATGCCCGACGCCGACATCTCCTGGCGCGACCTGGTGCGCGGCGACACCACCTTCGCCGCGGGCATCGTGCCGGATTTCGCGCTGACCCGGGCGAACGGAGATCCGTTGTACACCTTGGTCAATCCGGTCGACGACGCGCTGATGAAGATCACCCATGTGCTGCGCGGCGAGGACCTGCTGCCCTCGACACCACGCCAGATCGCCTTGTATCAGGCGTTGATCCGCATTGGCGTGGCCGAACGCGTTCCCGAGTTCGCGCATCTGCCAAGCGTTCTCGGCGACGGAAACAAGAAGCTGTCCAAGCGCGACCCGCAGTCGAATCTGTTCCTGCACCGGGAGCGTGGCTTCATCCCCGAGGGACTGTTGAATTATCTGGCCTTGCTCGGCTGGGGCATCGCCGAGGATCGGGATGTGTTCAGCCTGGACGAGATGGTCGCCGCGTTCGACGTCACCGATGTCAACTCCAACCCCGCCCGCTTCGATCAGAAGAAGGCCGACGCGCTCAACGCCGAACATATCCGGCTGCTGAGCGAGGAGGAGTTCACCGAACGGCTGCGCGTGTACTTCGCCGCCCTCGGCCACGACACCGGGCTCGATGCCGGGCAATTCGCGGAGGCGGCGCGGCTGGTACAGACCCGCATCGTGGTGCTGGGTGACGCATGGGACCTGCTGAAGTTTCTCAACGACAGCGAGTTCACGCTCGACGAGAAGTCGGCCGCCAAGGAACTGCGCGGCGATGCGGCCCCTGTGCTCGACGCCGCTATCGCTGCGCTCGAGGACGTCGGAGAGTGGACGACGGCGAAGATCGAAATAGCGCTCAAGGTCGCGTTGTTGGAAAACCTCGCCCTCAAGCCGCGCAAGGCGTTCGGTCCCATCCGGGTGGCCGCCACGGGCGCGTCGATCAGCCCACCGCTGTTCGAGTCCCTGGAGCTGCTCGGGCGTGATCGAAGTCTGCGACGGCTGCGCGCGGGGCGCGATCGTGCAGCCGCAGCCGCTGCCGCGACCGACGCGTGAAAAGGCACCTCGAATCTTTTGGTAGTCTGCACGTCGGCCCGATTCGACACGCGGCGGAAGCGTCCCACCGCGTGACGGGGCCGAAAAAAGGCCCGTGACCTGCGGTTATGGGCAGCCAATGGGGTATGGTGTAATTGGCAACACAGCGGTTTCTGGTACCGCCATTCTAGGTTCGAGTCCTGGTACCCCAGCCATTGCGATGAGCGCTTGCGCGAAGAGCATCGGAGATTTGTGGATTAGGTCCGCTAAATCCCCCTGAGATATGCTGACCCACCGGAACGAGTTCTGGCCCCCGTCGTCTAGCGGCCTAGGACGCCGCCCTCTCACGGCGGTAGCGTGGGTTCGAATCCCATCGGGGGTACAAACCGGATCGCGAGCAGACACAAAAGCACCCAATTTCTCGCCGAAATGGGTGCTTTTGCGTCTGTTCGGCAGAATTCTAGAGCCGGCGGGCCAACGCATCGGCCGCCGCCAGCAGGTCGGCGGCCCAGCGGGCGCCCGGCCGGCGCC
>C688J18823_10000294_pt1 | contig 28730 bp, 25 predicted proteins | sample HopSoiMetagenom1_FD_18823 | JGI IMG/M metagenome (IMG submission 18823) | reverse complement strand
GTCCCCGTCGGCAAGATCAATTCATCGTCAATGGTTGCTGTTCGCCCGGCTGCCGACCTGGCCAGCGCCTCCGTAGCGCGAAAGCCGTTGGATCCCTACGTTCCCGCGGGCACCGCATCTGGAGAGGGCACCATGAACATCCTGAAGACCGCGGCGGGATTCGCGCTCGCGATTTGCACCGCCGCCCTGCCGCTTCGCGCCGACGTCGTACCGCTCTATCGGCTCTACCGCGATTCCAATACCGACTATCTCTACACGACCGACCCGGCGGAGCGGCAGTCAGCGCTGAACAGCCAGGGCTTCGTCGATCAGGGCGTCGCCGGTTACTGCGACAACGCCGGCGGGACGGCTCCGCTCTACCGCCTGTGGAAAGGCGCGCCGCAGTCCGATCACCTCTACACCAGCGACGCCGGCGAGCGCGACTCGCTGGTGAACGGCGGCTGGGCCTACGAAGGAATCCAGTGCTACCTCTCGCAAGCGCAGGACCCCGGCACCTCCGCCTTCTACCGGATGTCCAAGTGGACCGAGGCCACGGGCGACCTCGTGCACTTCTATACGACCAACTCGAACGAGGTGACGTCCCAACAGGCAGCCGGCTTCAACTACGAGGGCATCCAGGGCTACATCCTGACTTCGGCGCCGTCCTCCCCGCCTCCTCCACCGCCGCCGCCACCTCCTCCACCCCCGCCGCCGCCGGCCTCGTCCACTCCGTTCCACGGGACGCCGCTCTCGATCCCCAACACCTTCGAGGCGGAGGACTTCGACAAGGGCGGTGAAGGCCATGGCTACCACGACCTCACGCCCGGCAACCTCGGCGGCATGTACCGGCCCGACGAGGACGTCGACGTCATCGCGTCGCCGGAGGTGAACGGGTACGGCAACTACGTCGTCAACAACTTCCAGACCGGCGAGTGGATGGCGTACACCGTCCACATCTGGGGCACGCGCGCGTACGACGTCCGCATCCGCGCGTCGAACAACTACTCGCCGACGACCGCGTTCCATGTCGAGGTCGATGGCCAGAACGTGACCGGCCGCGTGACGGTGCCGATGACCGGCGGCTGGGATCGCTTCGCCTGGGTCACCGCGGCGAGCATCAACCTGCCGGACGGCGACCACCTCGTGCGGCTGGTCTGCGACGAGCAGTACTTCAACGTGAACCAGATCGACATCGAGACGGCCGGCACGCCGCCGCCGCCCGACCCGCAGCCACCGCCTCCCCCTCCGCCGCCGCCTCCTCCCCCGCCGCCTCCGTCGGGGCCGGCCAATCCCGACTTCTCCTGCGGCTTCGAGCAGGGGTACTGCGGCTTCACCGAGCAGTACGTCGGCGACCAGTCTTCTCCGCCCGGCCCGCCCCGCAGCTCCTTCGTCACCGCGCCACACCGCGACGGCTCATACGCCATCCGCCTCCACACCGAGACGACCGATACCAACCTGCACGGCTCCGGCGACTGGGAGCGCAACGACCTGTCTCTGGGAAAGGACCCCGGCTACTGCAATCCCGGCCAGGAAGAGTGGTGGGCGGACTCGGTGTATTTCCCGGACGACTACGTGGCGCCGAGCGGCGGCGTGCTGATCGACTGGCATGACATCTCCGACGGCGGCCTGCCGAACCTCGACCTGGAGATCCATCCTGACGGCATGTGGGTCCGCAGCGAGTACGGCGTCGAGGCGACGAACCCGTTCGACATGGTGCGCATCCAGGTCAGCGGGCCGGTCCAGAAGAACGTCTGGTACGACGTCGTCTACCACGTGAAGTGGACGACGGACTCCACCGGCTTCATCGAGTTCTGGCTGAACGGCACGCAGGTCTTCAGCAAGACCGGAATCCAGACGCTCTATACGAGCACACACCAGTGCTACTTCAAGCTCGCGCACTACCACGCGCCCGTGGGCCAGGCCACCTCCGTCATTCACGACCGCGTGCGGCGCGGAAAGACGCAGGCAGACGTCGTGAATTGAGCCAGACCGCGCGATGCCCGGCAGTTCTGCTGCCGGGCACGCGATCAGCTAGCCCGAGTACCGCGCCAGGCCGACGGTGATGTTGTCCACGCCGCCGTTGGCGTTGGCCTCTTCGACCAACAGGTTGCAAGCCTTCTGCAGATCCGGCTCCTGCGCGAGGATCTCGGCGATGCGATCGTCCTCGACCATGCCGGTGAGGCCGTCGCAGCAGACCAGGCAGACGTCGCCCGGCTCGATGTCCCAAGCGCTGACCTCCACCTCGGTCTGGTCGGCCATGCCCAGGGCGCGGGTGATCACGTTCTTGTGCTGGAAGTTCTCGATCTCTTCGTCGGAGAGGCGGCCCGTCTTGATCAGCTCGTTGAGGAGCGAGTGGTCGCTGGTGGTGGCCTGCAATTCGCCGCGCCGGAAGAGATAGCCGCGACTGTCGCCCACCCAGGCGAACCAAGCCTTCTTCTCGCGCAACAGGCAACCCACGAAGGTGGTGCCCATGCCGCGCCGGCCGTCACCGTCGCCCTCCGCGGCCTCGCGGATGCGCTGGTTGGCCCACTGGGCGGCGACCGAGAGCAGATTGGTGCCCTCGTCCTTGCTGCGGTCGTAGCGGAACGGCCAGGTGGCTTCCGGATCGCCGGCCAGCTCGAAGAAGCGCTTGACGGTGGCGACGCCGATGCCGCTGGCCACTTCACCCGCCTCGTGGCCGCCCATGCCGTCGCAAACCACGGCGAGGTTGTGATCCGGCATGACGAGGAGCGCATCCTCGTTGTGGTCTCGCTTGAGGCCGACGTCGGTGGCGCCGGCGAACTCGAATGGCATGCCGGCGAGTGTAGCCGATCCACCCCGGGGCGCCCTCCGCCGATTTCCGGATGGACCTCGCCGCATTGCGACAACTTCGTGCAGTTCCTAAGCTTTTCCCACACCAGGAGGGCGACCTTGGCGAAGCAACCAGGCAGGGGCCAGAAGCGGCGCGCAGCAGCGCTCGAGCGTAAGGCCACGCAGCACCAGGACTTCGTGGGCGGCGCCGAGAAGGAGCGCGCGGAGGCCGAATTCCGCAAGCTCGACCGCCAGCAGGAGGAGGAGAGCCGCGAGACAGTGCGCGAGATGGCCAACGAGCTCCGCGAACTGGCCAACCAGGCCCCGTCCGACGGCGCCTTCGGCGCGGAGCTGCCCTTCCGCGTGCCCCGCTCCGTGGAGGAAGTGAAGACGGTGGTTCGAGAGGCGCCTGACGCGCTGCGAGAAAAGGCGCGCGAACGGCTGGAACAGCTGCCTGAGCCGGCGCAGCGCCTGCTCCAAGTGGCCCGCTCCGCCGCCAACGTGCTGCTGGCGCCGGCGCGCATCGGGCTGCACCTCGCGCGCGAGCTGGTGCGCATTCCCTTCACCGTGGTGGACGTTCTGCGGCACCGGGAGGCGTAAGTGTTCCAGGCCGCCCGCTCGCGCCTCGTGCAGGGGCTCGTGCGCCGCGTGCTCCGGCCGGTCGCTTCGCGCGGCCGGCAGGCGCGGCCACCGCTGCCCTCCGGACGGCGAATTCTCATGTTGCACCTCGACGGCGTGGGCCGCGCGCAGCTCGATCGCGCCATGGAGCTGGGCTACACGCCTACCCTGCGCGGCCTGATCGAGCGCGGCCCCTACCGCCTCTCTCCATGTCGCGCCGGAGCGCCCACGTCGACCCCTGCGTTCCAGGGCGGGCTGCTCTACGGCCTCACCCACGACATCCCCGGGTACACCTGGTTCGACAAGCGGCGCGGGCGCGAAGTGCGCATGGATCGCGCGGACGACGCCCGCCTGGTGGAGCAGGAGCTGCTGCAGGCGGGCACCCCGCTGCTCGCAGGCGGCTCCGTCTACTGCTCCATCTTCTCCGGCGGCGCGCGCTCGCGGCGCTGGGCGCTATCGGGCTGGAACGAGGACCTGTGCGCGGCCGACTTCGGCATGGAGGAGCTGTCGCGCGCGCCGCTCTTGCCACAGGCGCGCGACCTGCTCGCCGCGGCCCTGGTGCACAGCGCCACCGCCGGGCGCATCGCCGGCGCGCTCGGCATGGACGTCGCCTCGGGCATGCTGGAGACCGCGCGCTGGGCCGCCCACGTGGGGTCGCTGCAGCACGAGCCGCAGTTCCTCTTCCACCGGGTCCTCACCGAGTGCCTGTTCGCGGAGTTCGCTGCCAACTCCTGCGTCATCGACATCGCCCGCGGCACGCCCATCGTGTACGCCTGCTTCATCGGCTACGACGAATACGCGCACAGGCGTGGGCCCTTCTCCAGGCTGGCCTTGCTCAAGCTCTTCGAGCTCGACCGCATGCTCGGCCGCATCCTCGCCGCGGCCGAGGCGTTGCCCGAGCTGAAGTACGAGGTGTACCTGTTCAGCGATCACGGTCAGGCTGCGACCACGCCCGCGGAGCTGGTGCTGGGCGAATCGCTGGGGGAGCATCTCTTGTCCGACGGCCGCACCGCGGGGCACGACCCGGTGGCGTTCGGCGCCGCGGGCGGCGGCGAGACGGCGGCGGTGGCGGCGCGGGCGCGCTGGATGCGGCGCCTCGCAGGCGTCCTCCCCGGCCCGGCGGCGACGGCCGCCCTGGGTTGGGCGCGGCACCTGGCCCGGTCGCTCGATGCGGCCCAGCCCGATCACGCCGACGGCCCGCTCTTGATCGTGCCCGCCGGCGACATCGCGCACCTCTACTCGACCCAGGTGCGCGAGCCGCTGCGGGAAGCGGCGGTCCGCGCCCTGCACCCCGGCCTGCTCGAGCGCTGCGCTCGGTCGCCCGCGGTGGGCTTCGTCCTGGTGCGCGGCGAGAGCGGCCCGCTGGCGCTGCTCGGCGACAAGCGACTCGAGCTCCACCGCGCGCAGGACGCCCTGGAGCTGGCGCATGCGGCAGGCCATCCGCTGGCGGCGGTCTACGCGCGGGACCTCCTCTCCATGCGCAGCGCCGGCGACGTGATCCTGCTCGGCACGGCGGCGGCGGGCGGCACGGTGGCGTATCCCTTCGAGTTCGGCTCGCACGGTGGCCTGGCCAGGGACGAGCTGGATACGTTCATGATCCATCCCCAGGAACTGGGCGAGGACGCCTTCGCCGGGGTGGTGCGGCCCCGCGACCTGCACCGCTTCTTCCTCGATCGCAGTGGCCGCGTGCCGCGCGCGGAGGCGCGGGAGGCCGATGCCGCTTGCGCCTCGTGAGCTGGAACATCCACGGCGGCGTCGGCTCGGACGGCCGGCGCGACCTGGGGCGGATCGCCGCCTCGCTGGAGGAGATGCGCTGTGACGTGGCCGCACTCCAGGAAGTGGGCGATCCGCACCGGCAGGCCCGCGACGCGGAGGTGGCCGATCACGCCACCTGGCTGGGACGCAGGCTGGGCTGGTTCGTCGCTTACGGCCCCAACCTGATCGTGCGCGGGCGGCCGTACGGCAACGCCGTGCTCTCCCGCTACCCCATCGTGCGCGCTCACAACTACGACCTCTCGGTGCCGCGGCACGAGCCGCGCGGGTGCCTGCGCGCCGACCTCGAGCTTCCCGAAGGGAGGAGCTTGCACCTGTTCGATCTGCACCTGGGGCTCTCCGGCGGCGAGCGGCGCAAGCAGGCGGCGATGCTCTTCTCCGCCGATCTGCTGCGCGATACCGCCCTGGCCGCGCCCTTGGTGGTGTGCGGGGATTTCAACATGTGGTCGCCGCTGCCGGGACCCATCTTGAGGTTGCTGCGCTCCGCCCTGCGCGACGCCGCCGCCGTCGCCGGCGTCCGCCGTCCCACCTGGCCCGCGGGGTTGCCCCTGCTGCGCCTCGACCGCGCCTACGTGGATAGCGCAGTGCACGTGCTTTCGTGTGGGGTGGTGAACGATGGCGAGGCGCGCAGAGCGAGCGATCACCTGCCCCTCTGGGTCGAGTTGGAGATCCGGGCGCCGGCTGCCCCTGCGGGGTGGCCATGGGCAAGCCCGGTGCCTAGCTTGCGCGTCGGAGGTCTCCCACGATGGCAACCGAAGCGCAGGGCAACAACGGTCAAGGAACTGCCGCCCGCATTCTGGGCAATTTCAACCCGGAGGACGCACAGCAAATGCTGGAACAGGGCCGCGCGGCCCTCGATCAAGCTCTCGATACCGCCTCACAATTCATCCGCGAGCGCCCCATCGTCTGCCTCGCCGGCGCGCTGGCTTTCGGATACGTCGTCGGCAAGATCGTCTCTCGCTGAACGGGAGAAGCACAGTGGCCATCAACACCGAATACCAGGGACAGGGCGCCATGGATCACGGCAAGCGAATGGTGGACGAGGCGCGCGCGTTCAAGGACGCCATCGGCAGCCAGGCCGAGAGCTTCACCCGGAGCATCGACCTGCGCGGCCGCGTCGACCGCAATCCCGTGGGCATGGTGCTCGCCGCGGCGGGTATCGGATACGTGCTGGGCGGGGGTCTCTTCTCGCCGCTGACCGGCAAGCTGGTGAAGGTGGGCATCCGACTTGCGCTCATCCCGCTGGTGAAGAGCCAGCTCTCGAACATCGCCGGCGCGGCGCGTGAAGCGACGGCGGGCGAGGGAGCGGCCGGCTCCACCTTCTAGTACCGCGAACCCCCAAGCATTCCGCGGGGTTCGTGTCCAGATTCGCACGGGATCGGACTGCTCTCAATGGCGCGCGGCCGCGAGGCCGCCTGGAGGCGTGTCATGGAAGTGAACGTGAAGGACATCCGCAAGCGCGGACTGAAGGCTCTCAAGTACCTGCAGGACATCGACAAGGACGACGTCCTCGAGGCGCTCGGCCTGGAGGAGCGTTCCAGCGCGTGGAGCACCACGCTGGGAACGATCGGGATCTTCGCTCTCGGCTGCCTGGTGGGCGCCGGCATCGGCCTCGCCTTCGCACCCAAGAGCGGCGAGGAGTTCCGCAACGAGCTGGGCGAGCGCATGCGCCGCAAGGCGGACGACCTGGGCGTCGGCCAGGACGTCGTCAGCCGCTCGCAGATGCCGGTCACCTAGGACGGTTCGACAACGATCAACCGCCAGGCGTGCTTGGCGGTTGATCCGAGCCTGTTCAGGGACTGACCAGGGCGGTCCAGAGCTCGTCGACGCCGAGATGTTCCTTGGCGGAGAAGCCGAAGACCTTGGGCACCGCCAGCTGCCCGGCGATCTTGTCGAGCTGCTGCTCCCGGCGGTTGCGCGAGAGCTTGTCGATCTTGGTGGCGGCCACCGCCACGCGTTTCCGTAGGGATTCGCCCCACCGGACCATCTCCACGTCGCTGGGCTGGGCGCCGAGGTCGCCGTCCACCAGCACCACCAGGACGCCCAGCGTCTCGCGGCGCGTCAGGTACTCCTCGATCATCGCCTGCCAGGTGTCGCGCTCCTCGCGCGGCCCGCCGGCAAACCCGTAGCCGGGCAGGTCTGCGAAGAGCAGGTGGTGTTCCGGTCCGCGCCCGCCGGCGCGCGGTTTCTCGGCGACGCGGAGATCGAAGAAGTTGATCAGCCGCGTGCGGCCCGGGGTCCGCGAGACGCGGGCCAGCGCCTTGCGGGCCGCCAGCGCATTGAGGGCGGACGACTTGCCCACGTTGCTGCGGCCGCAGAAAGCCACCTCGGGCGGCCCCGCCGGCGGCCAGCCGCGCGCGTCGGCGGCCGACTTGAGGAACTCCGCTGAGAGGACGATCAAAGCGCCAGCTCTTCGCGGAGCGCGGCGAACTCGCGGCCGAACGCCTCGGCGTTGCGGTGGGAGGCGCCGCCCAGGGCCAGCCTGCCGGAGGAGAACTGCGCCCAGATCCGCTTGTGCGAGGTGTAGAAGGCCACGCCGATGCCGGCGAAGAGCAGGAAGCAGCCCAGGTAGACGATGGGCGTCGACGGATCCTTCGCGATCTGCAGGCCGGTGGCGTAGAGCGGCGCCAGCTGCTCGAAGGAGAAGGAGAAGCGGTCGGGCCGGTTGCGCACGTCGAACTCGGGGTCGCGGGCGAACACCCAGAACGTGCTCCGGCGCCCATCTTCGATGCGCACCACCTGCACGGCAGGTCCCAGGCCGCCGAAGTCGGGCCTGTAGTCGACGACCTGGTAGGTGAGGCCGTCGGCCGCCTGCACCGTCTCGCCCGCCGCCAGCATCAGGCCGCGCGACTTGCCGGTGGCGGCGTCGCGCACCGTCACCTTGGCGCGCTGCCCTTCGTCGAGTTGGACGTAGCTGGCCTGGTAGAAGGTGAGGCCGCCGTAGCGAAGCGGATGGTTGACGGTGATGGTGGCCCGCGCCAGCTCCTTGCCCGGTTCGCGGGAGCCCATGTCCTCGAAGACGACCAGGTCGGACTCGAACGCCTTGGGCCGGCCCGGCTCGAATTCCTTGAGCCGGAAGTCGGTGCACTGCACCAGGAAGGGCTTTCCCGACTCGTCCAGCAGCCGGTGCCTGAACTCGGAGCCGTCGGGGTTGCGCTGGACGAACCCGGAGGCGATGCCGCCGTTCTGCGGCACCTGCGCCGTGCCCTCGAAGGCGGTGAGCCGGCCGTAGACCCCGCCGCCGAGGATCAGCAAGAGCGAAATGTGCACCACCCAGACGCCGAATCGCGCGTAGCGCCCGCGCTCGGCGAAGAGGTAGCCGTCCTGCGCCTGCACGCTGTAGCCGCGCTTGCGCAGCAGCTCCGCGATCTCGTCCGGCGAATGGCGCGAAGGCGTTGCGGGCACCTTGAAGCGCAGCCCCACCACCCGATCCAGGCGCCGCTCGGGATAGCGCACCAGGAACCAGATGCGCGGGAGCCGCTCGAGCGAGCAGGCGATCAGATTCAACGCCAGCGAGAGCATCAGCGCCGTGAACCACCAGGAGTGGAACAGGTCGTAGAGCTCGAACCAGCGGTAGGCTCGCAGGGTCCAGGGCCGGCCGGCGAAGGCGCGCTCGATGTTGGCGAGGGAGTCGTTCTGCGGGTTGACGAAAGTGCCGGCGATCATCCCGAGGAAGAGCAGCAGCAGATTCGCGAGCGTCAGGCGCAGCGAGCAGAAGAACCGCCAGACGATTTCGATGATGGCGTGGCTCTCCTCCTCGGTGGGAGGAGGAAGCTGGGCAACTTCACTGACGGCGGTGGCCGTCGGCCCCGCGGGTACCAGCTCTTCTGCGGCTGAGCTCACAGATGTTCCTTGAGCCACAGCGACAGTTTTGGTTTCCGCGCCGCCCGTTCGGTTGTCCAGTGGTCGATGCGCTGCATGGCTTCTTTGACGTCGAACGGCTTGAGCGAAGGCGACTGCCCGCCGTGNCATACTTTACAGCTTGCGGGGGTGGGATCGGTCAAGCCAAACAGGCGCGCCAATTCCTTGTCCTTCATCACCGGCACGGGCTGGTAGAAGCGCCCGCCGCCGTGGCAGGTCTCGCAGGAGACGCCCTGCACGTCGGCCTGGCCGCCCCGCTGCTCGTCGCGCGAGTGACACTGCAAACAGAGCGCTTGCTTGCGCTGCTCGGGCGTGAGCGACTGCGCCGCGCGCGCGTGGGGTCCGGCGGCCCAGACGCGGTACGCCTCTGCGTGGCAGGTGCGGCAGGAGGCCGCCCCGACGAAGTCGGAGGCGAACGCCGCGGGAGCGACGCAGAGGAGGAGAGCGAGGCGTTTCATGCCGGCCTGAGTGTACACTCCCGCGGTGCGGATCTGGGGATTAACCGGCAACATCGGCTCGGGCAAGAGCACGGTCGGGCGCATGCTTGCGGCCGCGGGAATCCCGGTGGTGGACGCGGACCAGGTGGCGCGCGAGGTGGTGGAAAAGGGCCGCCCCGCGCTCCGCGACATCGCGTCGCGGTTTCCCGGCGTGCTGCTCGCGGACGGATCGCTGGATCGCAAGGCGCTCGCGCAGCGCGTCTTCGCCGATGCGGGGGAACGGGAGGCGCTCAACCGCATCGTCCACCCGCGCATCGCCGAAGAGGTCTCCTCGCGGATGGGAGCCCTGGCAAGCGCCGGCTACCGTGTGTCCGTCTACGAGGCGGCATTGATCGTCGAGAACGGCCTGCAGGCCGGCCTCGACGGGCTGGTGGTGGTGACCGCCCCGCCCGAGGCGCAGATCGCGCGGCTGCGGCTGCGCGACGGGATGACCGAGGAGGAGGCGCGGGCCCGCATCGCCGCGCAGCTCCCAGCGGCTGCGAAAACGCGGCACGCCACCGTGGTGATCGAGAACGCCGGCGCCGAGGCCGACCTCAAGGCCCAGGTTGCCCGGCTGGCCACGCGCATGCGTGAGTCCGCCTGATGTACCTCGTCACCGGATACCCGAGGCTCCTGGCGGCCCGCATGGCGGAGGCGCTGGCGCCGCGGGCAGAGGTGGCGTTGCTGGTGCGCGACAAGGACGTGGAGGCTGCGCAGCAGTTCGCCTCGGCGCTGCCGCACGCTCGCGTGCTGGAAGGCGACGTCTCCGCCATGCACCTGGGCCTTTCCACCGCCGAATACCGTGCGCTCTCGGAGGAGTGCACCGACGTGGTGCACGCCGCCGAGTCGACGCGCCTGGGCGCCGACAAGCTCACCCTGGAGCGCGTCAACGTGGAAGGCACCCGCAACGTGCTGGAGCTGGCCCAGGACTGCCGCAAGCTGCGGCGCGTGACGCACTTCTCCACCGTGCTGGTGAGCGGCGACCGCGAAGGGGTGATCGCCGAGGACGAGCTGTCCGCGGGACAGTCCTTCCGCAGCTTCTACGAGCAGACAAAGTTCGAGGCGGAGCTGCTGGTGCGGCGGGCGATGGGCCAGCTCCCTTGCACCGTGCTGCGGCCGGGCATCGTGGTGGGCGACTCGCGCACCGGCGAGATCGACAGGCTGGACGGCCCGTACATGGTGGCCGGCATCCTGCTCTCCGCCCCGGCGCAGACGCCGCTGCCGCTTCCCGGCGACGGCGTCGCGCCGCTCAACGTGGTGCCCATCGACTACGTGGCCGCAGCCGCGGTGGCCATCCACCACGACCCTCGCGCGGTGGGCCGCACCTTCCACGTGGTCGACCCCAACCCCGCCAGCTCCCGCCGCGTCTACGAGCGCGTGGCGCAGAGCGAGGGCAAGAAGCTGCCCCGCCTCTCCTTGGGCTACAAGCTCACCGACAAGCTGCTGCGCCTGCCCGGACTGGAGAGGCTCACCCGCGAGCAGCGCATGGCCATCTCCTGCGTCAACCACCTGGGTTTCTACTCCAGCCGCAACACGCTGGAGATGCTCGACGGCACCGGGATCAGGTGCCCGCCGATCGAAAGCTACCTCGACAAGCTGATCGAGTACGCCCGGGTTAGACTGCGCGCGCCATGACCAACCAGGAACTGGTGCAGCGGGCGCAGGCAGTCCTCTTCCAGAACTACCGCACCCAGCCCATCGCGCTGGTGCGGGGCGAGGGCAGCTGGGTCTTCGACGCGGACGGCAAGAAATACCTCGACTTCATCGGCGGCATCGCCACCGTCAGCGTCGGGCACGCCAACCCGGTGGTCCGCGAGGCGCTCATCGAGCAGTCGAAGCAGCTCTGGCACGCCTCCAACCTCTACGTCACCGAGCCGCAGATCCGGCTCGCGGAGATGTTGACCCGCCACGCAGGGGCGCTGCGCCGCGCCTTCTTCTGCAACAGCGGCACCGAGGCCAACGAGGCGATGATCAAGCTGGCGCGCCATCATCACGTGGTCAGCGGGCATCCCGAGCGCGTGGAGATCCTCTGCTTCCACAACTCGTTCCATGGACGCACCATGGGGTCTTTGGCGGCCACCGGCCAGCCCAAGTACCAGCAGGGCTTCGGGCCGCTGCCGCAAGGCTTCCGCTTCCTCGACTACGGCGACGCAGCGCAGCTGGAGGCGGCGATCTCCGATCGCACCTGCGCCGTGCTCCTGGAGCCCATCCAGGGCGAGGCGGGCGTGATGGCGCCGCCCCGCGGCTATCTGCGCAAGGTGCGCGAGGTCTGCACCAGGCACGGCGCCCTGATGCTGCTCGACGAGGTGCAGACCGGCATGGGCCGCACCGGCGCATACTTTGCCCACCAGCACGACCGCATCGAGCCCGACGCGATGAGCCTGGCCAAGGGCATCGCCGGGGGCATGCCGCTGGGGGCGCTCCTGGCCCGCGACGAGATCGCCAGGTCCTTCACGCCCGGAACCCACGCCAGCACTTTTGGGGGCAACCCGCTGGCCACCGCCGCGGCGTGCGCCGTCATGGGGCTGCTCGAAGGCGGACTGGTCGAGCGGGTGCAGCAGGCGGGTGAGCGTTTGTCGCAGCGCCTTTCGGCGGTCGGCGGCCGGAGCTCCGGGGAGCGCGGCCTTGGCCTCTTGCGCGCCCTGCTCCTCTCCGAGGACCTGGCGCCCAAGGTGGTTGCCAAGGCCAGGGAGCTGGGGCTCCTGGTCAACGCCATCGGCGAGCGCGTGGTGCGCCTCGCACCTCCCCTCACAGTGTCCGACGACGAGATCGACCGCGCCGCCGGGGTGCTCGCCGAAGCCGTCGCGAAGGCCTGAGGAAGTCTTTTCCCTAGAACGAGCGGTGAGATATCTTGTCTGGGCGGTGGGCGCCGAACGCCCGCACGCAAGGGGCTCATGGGAGCGGCTCAGGATTCGGGCGGCCACATCGACCTTCCGGCCGACATGCAGCGCGAGCTCGGCGATCTCGAATCGCGGGGGGAGCGGCTGACGCATTACCAGCTGCTCGGCATCTCCGCCGGCGCAGACGGGGCCGACATTCGCCGCGCGTATTTGGAGAAGTCCAGGCGCTTCCACCCCGACGCCTGGTATCGCAAGGAGATCGGACCCTACGGTCCTTTGCTCTCCAAATGGTTCCAGAAGCTCTCCGCGGCGTACCAGGCGCTCTCCGACGAGGAATCGCGGGCTGCCTACGATCGCGATCACCGCGCCGAGCTTTCCCAGGACGATCGCGCCGCGGTCGAGCGCCGCGAGGTGTCGCGCGCAGACCAGGAGCGGCGCGAGCGCGAGCGCCGGGAGCGGATGCTGCGCACCAGGGGATTCGCCCGCATCGGCGCCGCCCGCAAGCTCTACGAGGAGGCGTTGGAGCACGCGCTCAACGGCGAGCGCGCCAACGCCATCGCCGCGCTGCAGGCCGCTCGCGAGCTGGATCCGCACCGCAAGGAGATCACCGCCAAGCTGACCGAGTTGGAGCGCGAGCAGGCACGGGCGCGGGCCAACTCGGCCATCGCCTCCGGCAAGGAGCGCGAGGACCGGCGGCGCTTCGCCGACGGCGTTGCCGCGTACGCGGCCGCGTTCCAATACGACCCCACCAGCTTTGCGGCCGCTTCCGGCGCGGCCCGCTGCGCGCTGCAGAACGCCGACATGCGCGCGGCTCTCACCTGGGCCGGCCGCGCGGTGGACTTGAAGCCCGGCGACGGACCCGCGCGGCTGATGTTCGCGCGCGCCCTGGTGGCCACCGGCCAGAAGGCGCGGGCGCGCACCGAGCTGACCGCGCTGCTCAACGGCAACCCCGACGACAAGGAGGCCAGGGCGCTCTTGCGGGCGCTGTAGGCACGTCGTGGGAGAGCTGGTCATCGGCATCGATCTGGGCACCACCAACTCCGTCTGCGCCACCGTGCAGGCAGGACAGGCACTCGTCATTCCCAACCGCAGCGGCTACCGCCTGACGCCCTCGGTGGTGGCCACGGCGCGCAACGGGAAGCGGCTGGTGGGCGCGCTGGCCCGGCGGCAGGCGGTCACCAACGCGGAGCGCACGGTGGTGGCGGTGAAGCGGCTGATGGGGCGGCGGTGGTCGGCCAAGCCCACGCAGGACACGCTGCAGCGGATGCCCTACACGGTGGTGGCGGGGCCGCACGACGACGTGCGCATCGTCATCGGCGACCAGCAGTACTCGCCGCCCGAGATCTCCGCCATGGTGCTCACCGAGCTGCGCCTCGACGCCGAGGCGTTCTTCAACCAGCCCGTCTCCAAGGCGGTGATCACCTGCCCCGCCTACTTCAACGACGCGCAGCGCAACGCCACCAAGGACGCCGGGCGCATCGCCGGCCTCGACGTGGTCCGCATCATCAACGAGCCTACCTCGGCGGCGCTGGCCTACGGCTTCGGCAAGGCGCAGAGCGAGCGGCAGGTGGCGGTGTTCGATCTCGGAGGCGGCACCTTCGACTTCACCGTGCTGCACATGTTCAAGGGCGTGTTCGAGGTGGAGGCCACCGGCGGCGACTCGCTGCTCGGCGGCGAGGACTTCGACGCCCGTATCATCGACTGGCTGGCCAACCCCTTCCAGCAGAAGCACGGCATCGACCTGCGCAAGGACAAGATGTCGCTGCAGCGCCTGCGCGACGCGTCCGAGAAGGCCAAGTGCGAGCTCTCCTCGCTCAAGCAGGTGGAGATCAACCTGCCCTTCATCTCCGCCACGCAGGCCAGCGGCGCGCTGCACCTGCAAGCCACGCTCAACCGCGAACAGCTGGAGTCGATGACCAAGGACCTGGTCGACCGCTGCATGAAGGTCTGCGACCAGGTGCTGGGCGAGGCCCAGGTGCACGCGGCGCAGATCGGCGACGTGCTCCTGGTGGGCGGGCAGACGCGCATGCCGCGCATCCAGGACGAGGTGAAGCGGCTGTTCGGGCGCGATCCCTCCAAGGCGGTNAACCCCGACGAGGCGGTCGCGCTGGGAGCGGCCATCCAGGGCGCGATGCTGCTGCACGACGAGCGCGAGATGCTGCTCCTCGACGTCACGCCGCACAGCCTGGGCATCGCCATCGCCGGCGGCTTCTTCCAGAAGATCATCGAGAAGAACACCACCGTCCCCACCAGCGCGCACCACGTCTTCACCACCGTCAAGGACGACCAGACCAGCGCCAAGATCACCGTGCTGCAGGGCGAGAGCGAGATGGCCGCCGCGAACGAGCTCTTGGGCGAGTTCATGCTCACCGGCCTTCGCGCCGCTCCGCGCGGCAAGGTGGACATCGACGTCATCTTCGACATCAGCGCCGACGGCATCGTCTCGGTCAGCGCCATCGACGTGCAGACCGGCGTTCGACAGAGCATCACCGTCACCGCCTCGTCCGGCCTCACCGAGGACGAGATCAAGAAGGCGCAGGCGGCCAACGAGGACTGGATGCTGGGCCAGAAGGAAGACCCGGCCTTCCAGGAGCGGAAGGCCAAAGCGGAGGCCCTCTTCCGCGAGTTCGAGGCGCTCTGGCCCAGGCTCACACGCACCGCGCAGAACGGCCTCGGTCAGGAGCCCGTGCAGCGGGCGCAGGCGGCGCTCTCGGTGGCGCGGCTCCAGGTCGCGCAGAAGGAGAGCGAAGGGCTGGCCGCGTCCATCGACCGGCTCGAGCGCATGCTCGAGGCCCTCAAGGGCGCCATCGAGCGCGGCGGGGCAAAGTAGATGGCCGGCGCCGGCGGCCGGTTCTCGGGCCTGCTCCTCGAAGGTCTCGACCATTACCGCAAGGGCAGGATGCTGGAGGCCGTGCGCGCGTGGGAGGAGGCGTACCTGCTCGAGCCCACCAACCTGCGCGCGCGGGAGTTCCTGCGCTCGGCGCTGGAGCGGATCCATGCGCACATGTCGCCTTCGCCCGAGGGCGCAGCCGGCGCGCCGGGGACGCATCCGTGGCTTCCTGGCGACAGGCCGGCGGTGGAGAAGACGCAGGCGTTCCCGCTGCCGCCCCTGCCCGTGCCTCCGGCTCCGGCGGCGCCGGTCAATGGACCTTCCGCGCCGTCGAAGACAGCCGCCTCGGCGAAGCCGGCCTCGCCCGCGAAACCGGCCACCCGGGAGAGAGCGAGGCCTCCGCCGCCGCCGGCAGACGCGAACGCGCTGCTCGCGAAGGCCGCTCCTTTGCCCGCCAAGGCGGCGCCCCTGCCCGCGAAGGCGGCGACCTCGCCGGCGAAAGCCGCCAGGCCTCCGGCAAAGCCGCCTCCTCCGCCGCCGATGCCGTGGGACGACGGCCCGTCCGTGGCCATCCCGCAGCCGGAGGATCCTGGAGACGAGACCAGCGGCGCCTGGTCCATCCACAAGGAGGCGCTGCCCATCGAGGCGGTGGCCGACGACGACACGGCGGTGTGGATGCGCGGCGCCCGCGAGCTGTTGGCGCTGGACGACTTCTCCGGCGCGCTGGAGCTGCTCAACAAGGTGCTGGACCGCAAGCCCGGCGACAAGGATGCGACCCAGCTGTACCAGCTCTGCGAGGAGAACCTGACGCAGATGTACGAGAGCAAAATCGGCGCCATGGACGCGCGCCCCCGCACGGCCATTCCGCCCGACGAGATCATCTGGTTGAACCTGGACCCGCGCGCCGGCTTCGTGCTGGCGCAGATCGATGGCGAGGTCTCCTTCGACGACCTCTACGCCATCTGCGGGCTCAAGCGGCTGGACACGGCGCGCATCCTCTGCGAGCTGCTCGAGCAGGGCGTGGTCCACGTCGAAGGCCAGAAGGCCGTGGCCAAACGCTCCCCGCTGCGCCCCACGTAAATCCGGTTTTCCGGATCAACCGCGGTTTGATCAGAGGATGTAGCGGGAGAGGTCTTCGTCCCTGAGGACGCGGTCGAGCTTTTCGCGGACGTAGTGCGCGTCGATGCGGACGGTCTGGGTCGAATAGTCGGGCGCGTTGAAAGAGACGTCCTCCAGCACCTTCTCCAGCACGGTGTGCAGCCGGCGGGCGCCGATGTTCTGCGAGCGCGTGTTCATCTCCTGCGCGACGCGGGCCAGCTCCTCCACGCCGCTCGGGTCGAAGACCAGCTCCACGCCCTCCGCGCCCATGAGCGCCGAGTACTGCCGCGTCAGGGAGTTCTTCGGCTCGGTGAGGATGCGCGTCAGGTCGCCCTGCGAGAGCGGCTCCAACTCGACGCGGATGGGGAAGCGGCCCTGCAACTCGGGGAGCAGGTCGCTCACCTTGGCCACGTGGAAGGCCCCGGCCGCCACGAAGAGCACGTGGTCGGTCTTCACCGGCCCGTACTTGGTGTTGATGGTGCTGCCCTCGACGATGGGCAGGAGATCCCGCTGCACCCCGCCGCGCGACACGTCGGGCCCGTGCGACTGGCCCGCGGGCAAGGCCACCTTGTCGATCTCGTCGATGAAGACGATGCCGTTGGACTGCACCCGCTGCAGCGCCTCGCGCACCACCGACTCGCGGTCCACCAGCTTCTCGGCTTCCTCCTGCGCCAGGAGCCGCCGCGCCTCCGGCACCGGGAAGGTCCGCTTCTTGCTCTTCTTCCCGAAGGGCAGGTTGCCCAGCATTTCTTGAAGGTTGAGCCCCATCTCCTCCATCCCCTGGGTGCCGAAGATCTGCATGGTCGGGGTGCTGCGCTCCTGCACGTCCAGCTCCACCGAGCGCTCGTCCAGCCCGCCCGCGCGCAACATCCCGCGCAGCTTTTCGCGGGTGGAGTCCCGTGAACCAGGCAGGAGCAGGTCCAGCAGGCGCTCCTCCGCCAATTCCTCCGCGCGCGGCTGCACCTCTTTCTGGCGCTCCTCGCGCACCAGCGACACGCCGGCCTCGACCAGATCGCGGATCATCGAGTCCACGTCCTTGCCCACGTAGCCCACCTCGGTGAACTTGGACGCCTCCACCTTGACGAAGGGCGCGCCGGCCAGCCGCGCCAGCCTGCGCGCGATCTCGGTCTTGCCCACCCCGGTGGGCCCCACCAGGATGATGTTCTTGGGCATCACCTCGTCGCGCAGCTCGGCCGGCAGGCGGAACCTGCGCCAGCGGTTGCGCAGCGCGATGGACACCGCCCGCTTGGCGGCGGCCTGGCCCACGATGTAGCGGTCCAGCTCCGCGACGATCTCGCGCGGCGTCAGCTCGGAACCCCTGGTCATAGCTCCTCGATGCTGATCTGGTCGTTGGTGTAGATGCAGATGCGCCCGGCGATGCGCAGCGACTCCTCGGCGATCTGCCGCGCCGCGAGCGGGGAATGCTTCAGCAGCGCGCTCGCTGCCGCCTGCGCGTAGGGGCCCCCGCTGCCGATGGCGGCCACGCCCTCGTCGGGCTCCACCACGTCGCCGGTGCCGGAGAGGATCAGCGTCCGCTCGCGGTCCGCCACGATCAGCAGCGCCTCCAGGCGCCGCAAGAAGCGGTCGGTGCGCCAGTCCTTGGCCAGCTCCACCGCGGCGCGCGCCAGGTTGCGGTTGAAGTCCTTCAGCTTTCCTTCGAAGCGCTCGAAGAGGGTGAATGCGTCGGCGGTGGCTCCGGCGAATCCCGCCAGCACCGAGCCGTCGCCGAGGCGCCGCAGCTTCTTCGCGCCGTGCTTGAGCACCGTCTTGTCCAGCGTGACCTGCCCGTCGGCGCCGAGGGCGACCTTACCGTCCCTGCGCACGCACACCACCGTCGTGGAGCGGATTCTCATCGCCCGCGCATGGTAACGCTGCGCGGACCGTCCGGCGATGCTACGTTGCGGCCAATGGCCGGCAGCGACGTCAACATCCTCTTCGGCGGAAGCAGCAGCGAACGGCGCGTCTCGGTCGCCTCCGCGCAGCACGTCTCGGCGGTGCTCGACGAGGCGGCAGCCTGGTTCCTTGCCCCCAGCGGCGCGGTGCACATCGTCGCCCGCGACGAGCTGGCGCGGTTCGAGCGGCCCTTCGAGCGGGACTTCCCCCCAGCGGGCGCAGCCGCGTTCGCCTCGCTGGTGAGCGCCATCGAGGCCCAGCCGGACCACGTCTTCCTGCTCGCGCTCCACGGCGGTGAAGGCGAGGACGGCACCATCCAGCGCATGCTGGAGACGCGCCAGATCGCCTTCACCGGTCCCGGCGCGGACGCCTCCGCGCGCGCCTTCGACAAGGAGGTGGCGAAGGAGGTCGCCGGGGCCGCCGGCGTGCGCATCGCGCGCTCGGTGCACCTCTCCAAGGATCCCAAGATCATGCGCGAGGCGCTGCGAGACATGCTCTCCCTCTACGGCCGCGTGGTGGCGAAGCCGGTGGCGGGCGGCAGCAGCGTCGGCCTGTACCATCTCTCCACGCCCGAGGAGGCGGAGCGCGCCGCGCGCAGCATCGAGGATTCCGGCGAGGCGTATCTCGGCGAGGAGTTCGTGGCCGGACCGGAGCTGACCGTGGGGGTGGTGGACGGCCCGGGGGGCCCGCGGGCGCTGCCGCCCAGCGAAGTGCGGCTGGAGCAGGGCCGCGCCTTCGACTACGAGGGCAAGTACCTGGGCAGGGGCACGCGGGAGATCACTCCTGCCGAGGTGCCGCCCGAAGTGACGCGCGCCGCCCAGGGCCTGGCGCTCTCCGCCCACCGCGCGCTCGGCTGCGAAGGCTACTCGCGCACCGATATCATCGTCTCTTCGCGTGGGCCCGTCTTCCTCGAGCTGAACACCCTCCCGGGCCTGACCCGCGCTTCCTTCATCCCGCAGCAACTGGCCGCCGAGGGCACTTCCATGGCCTCCTTCCTGGAAGGCCAGATCAGCCTCGCCAAACATCGCCGCGACCGCCCCTGAAAGATGACCACGGAGCCCTACTTCTTGTGGGCTCGCGGGTGGGAGTCTTCGTAGATCTGCAGGAGGCGCTCGGAAGAGACGTGGGTGTAGCGCTGCGTGGTCGAGAGTGAGGCGTGGCCGAGCAGCTCCTGGATGCCGCGCAGGTCCGCGCCCATGTCGAGCAGGTGCGTAGCGAAACTGTGCCGGAGCGCGTGGGGGTGCACGTGGCGGCGCGCGCCGGCGATCAGCGCGTACCTGGCCAGGTGCCGGGCCACGCTGCGCGCCGTCAAGCGTCCACCCCGGCGGTTGAGGAAGAGCGCGTCGTCGCGCGGGCGCAGCTCCAGGCGGCGGACCAGGTACGCGAGCAGGGCGGCGCGCGCCTTGGCCACCAGCGGCACCATCCGTTCCTTGCCGCCCTTTCCGAGCACGCGCACCGAGTCGTCGGCCACCTGGGTCGTGTCCAGCCCCACCAGCTCGGAGACGCGCAGTCCGCCGCCGTAGAGCAACTCCAGCGCTGCGCGGTCCCGCAGGCCCCAAACCGTGTCGGCAGCCGGCGCGTTCATCAAGGCGAAACAGTCGTCCACCGCGACCACGTTGGGCAGCGAGACGCGCCGCTTGGGGAAGACCAGCCGCCGCGCCGGGCTGTCGGCGATGTGGCCCATGCGCACGCGATGCTCGTAGAAGGCGCGGAGCGCGGCCTGCTTCCGCGCCAGCGTGGCGGGCGCATTGGCGGCGAAGCGCGAGGCGAGGAAGGCGCGCAGATCGTCGCGGCTGGCGGCGTCGAGCGTCGTTCCGCGCTCCTCGAGAAAGCGGGCCAGCTGGCACAGGTCGGAGACGTAGGCGCGCCGGGTATGGGGCGAGGCGCGTTCCACCTGGGCGAGATGCGCGGCGAAAGCCTCCACTTCTGCGGTCATGGAGGGATTTTCCGGCGCTCAGGGCGTCTCCGCCAGAAACACGCCGCCCTTCCCCGCCGCCACGATGGCGTAGGCCACGCGCTTGCCCGCGTCGTCCGCGAAGCTCGAGGTAGGATCCACCTCCTCCACGAAGAAGCGCAGGTTGCCGGTGGGCGGCCCTTCCGCCGGGATCACTGCTAAATCTACCGATCGCGGCGCTCCGCGGTGCGGCCGCTGCGCCAGGATGCGCGCGCCGTCCTCGGAGAGATCAAATCCCGCCACCTCAGGGGCGAGCAGCTCCGGCGCGCCTCCGGCAAAGGGCGCGCGCAAGAGCGAGCAGCTGCGCGGTCCGCCGGCACAGCGCGCCTTGTAGAAGACCTGGTCGCGCGAGAGCTGCCAGCCGTACACGCCCTCGTCGATCCGGCGCGGGGCGGCGTCGGGGGCGGCCAGGTCCACACCCCACAGCTCCAGCCGGAAGTCGCCCTTGCCCGGCACCTGCACCAGGTAGAGCACGCGGCGCCCCCAGGCCGAGAAGCTCTGCACCCGCCGTGCGATCTCGCGCGGCGAGCCGCCGGGCGCTGCCGCAGTCAGCGTTCCGGCGCGTGCGCGCGGATCGAATCCGGCGATGCAGAGCAGATCTCCGCCGGCGTCCCAGCGGAAGTTGGAGACGCGCGCCGCCACCCGGCGCGGCGTGCCGCCCGTCCTTTCCATCCGAAGCAGATCCCCCGCCGCCTCGCCGGGCTGCGCCGCGGTGGAGAGCAGCGCCAGCTCGCGCCCGGAGGGGGAGAAGGCGAACGCGGTGGCCTCGCCCACGCGCACGCCGTCGACCAGGAGCGGGCGATCGCCCCCCTTGGGAGGCGGCGGCCCGAGCGCGCCGAGGGCGCCGTCGGGACCGAAGGCGAAGTCGCTCGTGCCCACCGCCACCTCGCGGGCGGTGAGGGACTGCGCATCTACCATCCACAGTCGTCCGCCTGCCGTTGCCGCCGCCCGCGCCGCCAGGCGCCGGCCGTCCGGAGACCACGACACCGCCTGGACCCCGGCAAGCGTGAGGGTCCGGTCGCCGATGCCCACTCGATCGGCGCCGACCCACGCGAGCTTGCCCTCCGCCGACCAGGCGAAGGAGCGCGCCTCCTTCGCCACCTGTCGCGGATCGCCACCGGGGGCCGCCGTCCAGAGCTCCCCGAGGCCCTCGCGGAACCGCCAGCGCGCGAGCCAGGCGAGCTCCGCCCCGCGCGGTGCGAACGCATAAGCCCCCTCGGAAGTGGAAACGCCCACACCTACCCGGCGCCCGTCCAGCCAGAGATCACCGGCGAGGAGATCGTCGGGAACGCCGCGGTCCTCCGGGTGCCGCGCGTCGAGCAGGAAGGCCGCGGCGCCGTTGCGCGCGGTCAGCCCGCGGGCAAGCCCGGAGGCGAGCTTCCGTCCCGGCGGCGCCTGCGTGCAGGCCGCGCAGAGCAGCGTCAGGGCCGCAGTTCGGTGGAGTGCCATTGCGTGGGTTCGGGTCCGATGGCGAGGTCTTGCCTTGCCGCCCAGTCCGCCAGATCGCGGCGGGCGCGCTCCAGCAGTTTCGCCTTGCGCTCGTGCTTGCGATGGCGCTCGGCGAGCGGCGGAAAGAGCGCGTAGACCACGTTGGTGGGCTGGTAGTCGTAATCCGCCGGGTGCGCTTCGCCGCTCACGTGCCGCAGCAGCGCGCCGATGGCGGTGGTCCCGGGCGGCCCGGTGAAGGTGGTCCCGCGCAGCCGCGCCAACACTCGCCGCGCGGCCACGTGTCCCGAGGCGGTGCTCTCCACGTAGCCCTCCACGCCGGTGATCTGGCCGGCGCAATGGACGTGCGGCCGCGCCCGCAGCGCGCCGTCCGGCGCGATCACGAGCGGCGCGTTGAGGAAGGTGTTCCGGTGCACTTGACCGAGCCGGATCCACTCCGCCCGCGAGAGGCCGGGAATGCAGGAGGAGAAGATCCGCTTCTGCTCCGGCCAGGTCAGCCGCGTCTGGAAGCCCACCAGGTTCCAGGCCGTGCCCGCCCGATCTTCGCGGCGCAGCTGGACGACCGCGTGCGGCCGCTGGCCGGTGCGCGGATCGACCAGGCCCACCGGCTTCATCGGCCCGAAGGCCAGCACGTCGCGGCCGCGCTCCGCCATCACCTCGATGGGCAGGCAGCCCTCGAAGTAGCGCGGCTCCTCGAACGCGTGCGGCATCACCTTCTCGCCGCGCCGGAGCTCGTCGACGAACCGGACGTACTCGTCGCTCGTCAACGGCAGGTTGAGATAGTCGGCTCCCTCGCCTTTTCCGTAGCGCGACTGGGCGAAGGCCACCGAGGTGTCCACCGACTCCCCCGCGACGATGGGCGCGATGGCGTCGTAGAAGGCGAGTTGGGAGGCACCCACCGCCTCGGCCAGCGACCGCGCCAGCGCCTCGCCGGTGAGCGGCCCGGTGGCTACGATGCAGAGATCAGGTCCGGCGGGCAGCTCGCGCACTTCCTCGGCGGTCAGGCGGATGCGGGGATGGGCGCGCACCCGCGCAGTGAGCCCGCCGCTGAAGGCGGTGCGGTCCACCGCCAGCGCGTCTCCCGCCGGCACCCGCGCGAGGTCCGCCTGCGCCAGCACGGGCGAGCCCAGGCGACGCAGCTCCTCGTGGAGCAGGCCGATGGCGTTCTGCGGATTGTCCGACCGCAGCGAGTTGGAGCAGACCAGCTCAGCCAGCCCGTCCTCCTTGTGGGCGGGCGAACGCCGCGCGGGCTTCTGCTCGTGGAGCACCACGTCGACCCCTGCCTCCGCGAGCAGGAGCGCCGCCTCCGTGCCCGCGAGACCGCCGCCGACGATGTGCACCTCGCGCTGCATCGGGCCCGTTGGTATACGGCCCGCTCCGCCAAGACAAGCGCTGGCAGGCGCTCGTCTGTTGCGGACAGGGCAACCGTCGCTACGTTCACCGCGTTCCGCAGCCGTGCCGGTGGCTCGCGGCGGGGGTTCGCCCCCCGCGGTGACGGTGGGATTGGCTGGGTGGGTCGTGGGCGTACTGCCGGCCGGACTGCGGGGCGTTACCGATTCAAGACGAGAGCCGTGCCCGTGCACTGGCACGGCAGTTGATCTGCCTACTCGTCGAAGTCGACGCTGGAGCCGCCGCTGGTGGAGACGCGGCTCGAGGCCCGGCCCAACAGCCTCACCGAGCTGCCTCCGGAGAGCGAGCCGCGCAGCTCGTCCGTCGCGCGGATCTCCGCCGTCGCGCCGCCGCTGCCCTGCACGTTCACGGCCCGCGCAGACAGCGAGGCCGCTCGCAGCCGGCTGCCTCCCGACAAGCGCAGCTTCATCCGATCCACGGCTCCCGAGATGTGCACCCGCGACCCGCCGCTGCCTTCGACCGAAAGGCGTGCTGCGTGCACGCCGCGCACCCGCACCTCCGCGCCGCCGCTGGAGTGGATGTCTAGCTCGTCCCCGGGGTCCACCTCGGCGCGCAGGTCGGCCCCGCCGCTCGCAGTCAGCGAACGCAGCCACGGCACCCGCACCTTGACGCGCACGGGCTCCTCGCTGCGGACCCAGGCGCCCTGCAGGAAGCGGATCTCCAGGGTGTTGTCGATCACTTCGGTGACGACGAGCGGGAGGACGTTGTCGTCTGCGTCCACCTGCACCGGCGCCTGGGGCCCGATCTCCACCGTGGCGTGGATGCCAGAGCGCACCGCCACGCTCTCGAAGGGCGGCAGGTCGCGCAGGTCGCGCACGACGTGGCCGCTGCCGCGCACCGATTCGTGCGCGCAGGCAGAGGCAAGCAAGGCGATCAGGACGGCGCCCCTCACGCCATCGTATACGCTTCCCGGTGAAGCCTATTTCACGCCGCCGGGGTGGCGGTCTCGCTGCCCGGCTCGGGCGCCTCGCGCCGGTACCCGCACTCCTTGTCCGGGCAGGCGATGAAGGCGCCGTCGCGCTTGGTATATTTCTGCAACAGGTACGGCTTGTTGCACTGCGGGCACGGCCCGGGGATGGGCCTGTCCCAGGCGGCGAACTTGCAGTTCGGGTAGTTCACGCAGCCGAAGAAGCTCTTGCCGAACCGCGACTTCCTCTCAGCCAGGCCGCCGCCGCAGTCAGGACAGACCACGCCCTTCAAGGTGATGGGGCGCGTCGTCTTGCAGGTGGGGTAGTCGCTGCAGGCGAGGAAGCGGCCGAAGCGTCCGCGCTTGTTCACCATCGCCTTTCCGCAAGTCGGGCAGACCTCTTCGGTGGGGATGTCCTCCACCACCTTGATCTTCCCATCCTCCTCGATGAAGTCCTTGGTGTTCTTGCAGTCGGGATAACCGGAGCAGGCCAGGAACCGGCCCATGCGGCCCCACTTGATCACCATCGGGCTGCCGCATTTCTCGCAGACCAGGTCGGTGGGCTTCTCCTCCCGCTTCACGTCGCGCATCTGCGCTTCGGCGGTGGCCAGCGTCTTCTTGAAGGGGCCGTAGAATTCGCCCAGCACCTTCTGCCAGACGATCTTCCCCTCCTCGACGTCGTCCAGCTCCTCCTCCATCTTGGCGGTGAACTCCACGTCCATCACGCTGGGGAAGGACTGCAAGAGAAGCTCGGTGACGATCTTGCCCAGCTCGGTGGGGAAGAAGCCCCTCTCCTTCTTCTCCACGTACTCCTTGTCCTGGATGGTGGAGAGGATGGCCGCGTAGGTGGAGGGCCTGCCGATGCCCTTCTCCTCCAGCTCCTTCACCAGCGACGCCTCGGTGAAGCGCGGCGGCGGCTGGGTGAAGTGCTGCTCGGGGATGATCTCCACCAGCTGCAGCTTGTCGCCGGCGGCCAGGGGCGGGAGCTGGCGGGAGACGTCGCCCTTCTCCTCGTCGTCGCCCTCCATCTTCTCGGCGCCGGCTTCTTCCTGGGGCTGCTCCGCCTCCTGGCCATAGACCGCCAGGTAGCCGGGGAATTTGAGGATTTGCCCCGTGGCCCGGAACGTCGCCCGACCCGCCGAGATATCCGCGGTGGTCTGGTCGAACACCGCCGGCACCATCTGGCAGGCGATGAAGCGGTTCCAGATCAGCTCGTAGAGCCGGTACATGTCCTTCTCGAGGAAGGGCTGCACCTTCTCGGGCGGGTACTCCAGCGAGGTGGGACGGATGGCCTCGTGCGCGTCCTGCGCGCTCTTCTTGGTCTTGAACTGCACCGGCTCGGCGGGCAGGTAGTCCTTGCCCCAGCGCCCCGTCACGTACTCGCGCGCGCCGATGACCGCATCGGGGGAGAGCCGCACCGAGTCGGTGCGCATGTACGTGATGAGCGCGGTCTGGCCGTCCTCGCCCAGCTCCACTCCCTCGTAGAGCCGCTGCGAAAGCGTCATCGTCTTCTTGGCGGTGAAGCCCAGCCGGTTGGCAGCGTCCTGCTGCAGCTTGGAGGTGATGAAGGGCGGCGGCGCATTGCGCCGGCGCTCCTTGCGGATGACGTCGGCCACCACGAAGGACTGCTTGCGCACTTCCTCCACCAAAGGCGTGGTGATCTCGGCGCTCCCCAGCTCGATCTTCTCGCCGTCCACCTTGATCAGCTTGGAGCGGAACTGCGGCGGCAGCGCGGCCTTGAGATCTGCCTCGATGCTCCAGTACTCGACGGGAACGAACTTGGAGATCTCCTCCTCGCGTTCCACCACCAGGCGCACCGCCACGCTCTGCACGCGGCCGGCGGAGAGGCCGCGGCGCACCTTCTTCCAGAGGATTGGCGAGATCTGGTAGCCCACCAGCCGGTCCAGCACGCGGCGCGCCTGTTGGGCGTCGTAGAGATCGCGGTTGAGCTGCAGCGGCTTCTGGATCGCCTCCTGGATGGCCTTCTTGGTAATCTCGTTGAAGAGGATGCGCGAGGCCGGCACCTTGCTCTTCTTCAGCTGCTCGTAGACGTGCCAGGCGATGGCCTCGCCCTCGCGATCCGGGTCGGTGGCCAGCAGGATCCGCTCGGCCCCCTTGGCGGCCGCCTTCAGCTCCGCCACCACCTTCTTCTTCGACTCGATCACCTCGTAGACGGGCTCGAACCCGTTCTCGACGTCGACGCCGATCTTGCTCTTGGGCAGATCCATCACGTGGCCCACCGAGGCCTTCACCACGTAGCCAGCGCCCAGGTACTTCTTGATGGTCTTCGCCTTGGTGGGAGACTCCACCACCACCAGCGTGCTGCCCTTCGAGCGGGAGACGCTCTCCTTGACCGGCGCTTCCTTCTCGGCGCTGGCTTTCTTCGTGGTCTTGCGGGCCTTCGTGGTCTTCGCTGCAGCCTTGCTGGTCGCCATTGATGTCCCTCGGGGCGGCGGTAGATGCCGGCACTCCCAACTGGGTTCGAAAGCTCAGCGGCGCAGGAAAAATTTCCCGGGCCTCTGCACCACCATGCCTTTCAGTTCCAGATCCGTCAGCTTGCGAAGCGCCTCCCGAGCCGGGATCTGCGATCGCAGGGCGAGGTCGTCTACATGAGTCGGGGTCGTCTCGTCCAGAAGTCGCCAGAGCGCTTCCTCGGCAAGCCCGCCGCCGACGTGGTTCGGAGCCGGCGGAACACCCGAAGCGTCAGCCTGGGATGCGTCAGCCGGGCTTTCGATTCGCCGGAGCCCGTCGGGGACCGGCCAGCCCATCGCCTGGAGGACGGCAATGGGTGCTGGCGCAGCCTTGGCCACCCGCCGCCTGAGCAGTGAGTCGGGTCCGCTGGCGAGCGCATTCCGGCGGTCGCCCGGAACCGCGAAGATCTGGCGGTCCATGTCCGCCGCATGCTCCGCGGTGATCAGCGCGCCCGATCGGAGCGCGGCCCTCACCACCACCACGGCATCGCCCAGCGCCGCGACGATGCGGTTGCGGCGGGGAAAGTTCCCCGGCGCCGGAGGAGTGCCCGGCGCGAATTCGCTGATCACCGCTCCGCCGGCGGCGATGCGAGCGAACAGGTCGGCGTTCTCCGCCGGGTAGGCCACGTCGATGCCGCAACCCAGGACGGCAACCGAGGTCCCGTGCGCGGCGAGCGCGCCCTCGTGCGCCGCGGTGTCGATGCCGCGCGCTCCTCCGGAGATCACCTGGATGCCTGCCCGCGCGAACGCGTCCCCGAACTCGCGCGCGATCTCCATCCCTTGCTCGTCGGCCTGCCGCGACCCCACCACGGCGGCCCGCGGCGCGCTGGGGATCAAATGGCCGCGGACGTAGAGCAGGGGCGGCGGACTCTTGAGCTGCAGCAAGGCCTCCGGATACGCCTCGTCGCCGAACAGGACGACGCGCGCGCCCGCGTCGCGGGCGGCGCCTACCGCCCAGAGGCCCAGTTTCGGCAAGTCGGGATCCTGCGCGAGGTATTCGCGCGCCGCCGGCTCGAGCCGCAGCTCGTCGCCCGCCTGCAGCAACGCCTGCGGGCCCTCGCGCACTGCTCCCTCGAGCGAGTGGAACTTGCGCGCCAGCCGGGCCAGCGCGGCGGCGCCCACGCCGGGGATGGCGGACAGGCCACAGGCCGCCACCACCTCTGCGCCCGCGCCATCCGCGCCGCTCTGCGTCCCCGGTTCCACTTCCGCGAGCGTTCGCAGAATCCGGAGGTCGCGTCAAACTTCCGCGCCTCCGCCAATCGGCCTATTGCGTTCCGCCGCCGCCACCGGAGGCGTGCATCGCCACGCGGTCGCCGGGCTGGAGCTCGCGGATGCTCTTCACGATCACCGCCGTGCTCAGGTGCTCGCGCGCGTCCACCACCATGAGCAGACCCACGTTCTCGTCCGGGGTGGACAACCCCAGCGCCCGCTTGGCGGCAGGAGTGGAGACGTACACGTCGGTCACGGCGCGCTCGTTGAGGCCGTCGCCCTTCCGGACGATGGCGAAGGTGTTGCCCTCCTGTACGCCGTCCGCCGAACCGCGGTCGATGAACACCTGGTTGGCCTCGGCGTAAGTGGTGAGCCCCGACTCGACGGCCTGGACGATGTGACCCTCTACCTCGGCCGTGTTGGGGCGTGGCGAGACGCGCCGGTCCGGAGCCGTCCATTGGCGGACGCGATCGCCGCGCTCGATCTCCTCGAAGGTCCGCTCGATCTGCATCGTGGCCTGGTCGCCCTGCACCGAGAGCACCTTGGCCACACCTACGCTGCGCGTCTGCCGCCCGAGCGTCTTGTGCGTGATCGGATGCACGATGTCGTTCTCGGTCCGGAAGATCACCAGCTTGTCACCCGGCTTCACCGGCGCGTCGCCGTGGTAGCGCGCGTAGGCCGTATCGTGGGTGGCGAGCAGCTCCCGCTCCTCGAAGGAGGACTCCAGCGAGCCCGCGGCCTGGAGCTCCTCCGGGGTCACCATCCCGCTGGTGCGGATGCTAGGCACCGCAGACGGCTCGAAGGCCAGCTTGCCGGTGGCGCTGACGCTGTTGTCGCCCCCGCGGCTGTTCCTGGTGATCACGTCCAGGTCGGGCGTCGCCGGCGGCGTCACCGAGACGTCCGGCGAGGCGCCGGACTGCGGCTCCTCGGCGTTGCGGGCGGTGGCGTCGATGCCCTGCTGGTCCTCCTGCACCTGCGCCGGCGCCTGCGCCCCGCCTTCCCCGGGCACGATGCGCAGCTTGTTGCCCGGGTAGATCCAGTGCGGGTTCTCGATGGTGGGGTTCATGCTCCAGATCTTGGGCCAGTACCAGGGGTTGTTGAGGAACTTCTGGGACAGGTCCCAGAGCGTGTCGCCCTTCTGGATGGTGTACTCGTCTGGAGCGCCGGCCACCGGC
>C688J18823_10000293_pt1 | contig 28745 bp, 24 predicted proteins | sample HopSoiMetagenom1_FD_18823 | JGI IMG/M metagenome (IMG submission 18823) | reverse complement strand
TGGCGAGTGGCGAGTACCGAGTCAAAAACACCGGCTCAGAAATCCTGCAACCCAGCTCCTTGGCATTCGCAACTCGCCACTCGCAACCCGCCACTCTCAGCTCCTGACCATCGCGTCGACGTCGATGTCGAAGTTCGCCCAGACCTTCTGCACATCGTCCAGCTCCTCGAGCGATTCGATGAGCTTGAGAAGCGTCTCGGCGTCCCGTCCCTCGACCTTTACCGTCGTCTTCGGGACCATCGCCAGCTCGGCCTCGACGATCGGGAGCCCCTTGCTCTGAAGCGTGCTCCGCACCGCGTGAAAATCCCCTGGCGCGGTCGTCACGACGTACTGATCATCCTCCCGCCGCAGATCCTCGCCGCCGGCGTCGAGGACGGCCTCCATGAGCGAGTCCTCATCACGCCCGGCGCCGTCGATGAGGATCTGGCCCTTCTTCTCGAACATCCACGCGACCGAGTTCGGCGTACCGACGTTGCCACCGCCGCGTGACATGCGATGCCGAACGTCGGCGACGGTCCGCGTGGCGTTGTCGGTCACGGCCTCGATCATCATGGCGACGCCGCCGGGGCCGTAGCCCTCGTACGTCACTTCCTGATAATCGACGCCCTCGAGATCTCCCGTTCCCTTCTTGATCGCGCGCTCGATGTTCTCTTTCGGCATCGAGCTCGCTCTCGCGTTCTCGACCGCGGTTCGCAGACGCGCGTTCCCCTCTGGATCACCGCCGCCCTGCTTGGCGGCGAGAGTGATCTCGCGAATGAGCTTCGTGAACAGCGCGCCGCGCTTCGCGTCGGTCGCTGCCTTGTAATGCTTGATCTGCTTCCATTTACTGTGACCAGCCATACGCCGCTCGAGGAACAGAGGGAGAAGTTGCTTGGGCGATTCTCGGGACCAATATAGCGCCCAACCACATGCGCCGCGGCAGAGCGGAGTCGGACTAAAGACCCCAGCGCATTGCCAGCGCCGCGCGAAATCCGCTGAGATCCGCGTTTCCACCAACTGCGGCGAATCGGCCAAAGGTGTAACCAGCACTCGGAGTGATCGAAATCCCGCCGGATTCCACGGCGTAGCGCACGCCTAACGTGGCCAGCGCGCTCGCGCTCAGAGTCTCCTGCGTCCAATTCCGCAGCTCGACTGAGGGCTCGAGCACGCCCCCCGGCGCCATGAACCCAACGCCGACGAGCAGGTTGGCAATGTCCTCCGGGCCGGTGCGCTCGCCCGTGAAGATCAGGCCTGAGCGGCGGTAGAGATTCCAGGCGTTCACCAGGACTCGCGCGCCGCCGAACGAGTTGTTGAAGCCTGCCTGTGCGACGTAGCGATCGCCCGTGTTGTAGATCGAGCCGCCGAGATCGTCGTCGCCAAATTTCGAATAGGTGACGCCAAATGCCACTCGTCCGGTGCCAAACGCGTGATCGAGCCCCAGGCGGGCACGGTACTCGTTCCCAGGCTCAAACCGAACGCGGGCACCGCCCGATGCAACGAGGGGCTCGTACGCGGAGCTCTGCCGCACGCTCGCGCCCACGCCAAGGTTCCACGCTCCGAGCGGACGCGCGAGCGCCACACCGCCCGTGAAGCCGAGGCCCGTGCCCATGTTGGAGATCGGGAACGCGAGAAAGTCACTGCCGATCCGGAATGCCGCGAGCTGCTGTGCCTGCGTCGCTGACTCGCGACCGGTCGGGAGATTCACTCCCGCCGTGAGCACGATGAAGTCCGTTCCGATGGCGAGATTCGCGCGAACCTGTGTATCGGTCAGGCCGCTGATGGAGCTCGTTGCTTCCGTATTGGAGCCGTTAGGCGACACGCGCGCCCACGCGTACGCGGAGCCGACGTCGAAGTTGAGCGTAGGCGAAACCGGAATGACGACGAAGATCGGCGTCGTGAATTCCGAGATCGTCTCGTTGATCGGTGACGCGAGCCGATACTGTACGAACTGCGGCGCCGCCCGAACGTTCGAGTCATAGATGGTTTGTGCAGCGACAGGTGATGACCAGACGGCGGCCGCGGCCGCGAGGCGAATTGCCGCCCTCATGGTCGCTTCACCACGATCTCGATCCGCGCTGACCGCTGTCCCGGATTCTCGATACCCGTTCCGGCAGCTGCCGGGTCGCGGACGGGAGGTCCGGTCAACGCGCCGGAGGCATTCGTTGCCGCGGCACCGGCGGTCGTCGGGTTGAGGTCGCCCGCGACGCCGAGTGCCGTCGCGCCGTCGCTCGTGCCGCCCGCCATGCCTAACGTGGCGGCTTCGACCACGCGACCCTCAGCCGTACCGGCCAGCCCCGCCTCGATGCTGCGCGCGTTGACCTGGCCTCCCGCGATGAGATTGTGCGTCTCCTGACTCTTCGCCTGTGCCGCCCCGAATCCCGGATCGAGCCGCACCGCGTCTCGATAGAAGGATTCCGCGCGCTCGAGCTGGCCCTCGTCCTCGAGCAGCAGGCCGTGGCTGTACGCCACGAATGCGGCCAGTGATCGTGTCGGCCGCTGCTCGATTGCATTTCGCTCGGCGGTTGTGAGCGTTACGCCGAGCTGCTGAAAGAGCCCGAGCGCGATGTTCTTCTCGAGGGTGAGCAGCTCGTCGAGCGCGCGATCGTCGTTCGTCGCGCCCGTTAGGCGCGTCGTCGGGACGTCGATCACCGCCGCGTCGACGCGGAGCTGCGGCCCTTGCTGCAGAATGGAGCCCTGCACGATTCGGCCGGCCTGCAGGATCCTCCCCGCGCGAACGCGCGACGCGGAATCGGTCGCTCCCGATGACTGTAGCGCGAGCTCATCCAGCACCGCCTGCAGCCGCAGCCGCTCGACCACCGTCAGCCGCGAGGAGCGCGCGAGGTCCGTCGTCAACAGCTCTGCCAGGCCGCGGCCGAGTGGTCGGAGCGATGTATCGGCGCCGCTGAACGTCAGCGGCAGCACGGCGACGACGTTTGGCGTGCCTGGCACCTGCGCGAGACGCTGCTCGTCGCGCACCTCGTTGCGCGCCGCCTCTTGCAGCTGTCGCCGCTGGAGCGCGGCGAGACGCGCCTCGAGCGCGCGGCGCACCCGAGTCGTGCGGCCGTACTGCACGTACGATGCGTACGCGCGTTGCGCCGCGGGGACGTCATTCTGTGCCTCTGCCGCCAAGCCCAGGTACAGCGCCGCCGTCCCGTCGCGCGGGTCGAGCGCCGAGGCCTGCTCGAGTATGGCGCGCGCGTCCTTGGAGTTTCCAGACTTGTAATAGGCGATGCCGAGCGACCGGAGCACCGGCTCCGATCGCGGATTGCTCGAGCGCTCACGCTCGAGGCGTGCGATCGCCTCCGGGCCGCTCGTTCGGCCCGTGACGCATGACACGGCCGCGAGTGCCAGGAGACAGGCAAGTCCGCCCCAACGAATACTCAACATCGAATCACCTAACGATCGGGATCGAGCATGTCTTCGAAGCGCATCCATTGCGCGTAGAAGTAGAGATCGACGTAGCCGGTGCTGCCGTGACGATTCTTGCGCACGAGCAGCTCCGTCGCGCCTTCGACGTCGCGCGCCGTGTCGTACATGCTCTCGCGATAGAGGGCCAGCACGAGGTCCGCATGGTGCTTCACCGCGCCGAGGGCGCCGAAATCGTCGAGCTGGGGCCGCCGATCCGGTCGTGTGGCGAGCTGCGGCAGCTGTGCAGTGGCCAATATGGCGACGTCGGTATCGAGCGCCAGCGCCTTCAACGCGCGAACCGCGGTGGCCTGCTCCTCCGCGGCATCACGTCGCCCCGCGCCGATGCCCTGTAGCGAATCGATGATCACCAGATCGGGCACCCCTGCCTCTTCCCATCCTTCGGCCAAACCGGTCTTGGCTTCGATGGATAGACGGCCGAAGCGAGGCAGCCGCTCGCGCAAGCGAATCACCGCCGCGCCAACTCGCGCGCGCGCCAACTCGTCCAGTGCTCCCTGACGCAGCTCGTCAATCCGAACGCGGCCTTCGATCGCCAGCACGCGCTCCATCAACCGCTGCGATGTCATCTCGCCGGAGAAATACGCGACCGAATGGCGCTCCGCCGAACGCAGCGCGATGGCGAGCGCCAGCGCCGACTTACCGCTCCCCACGTCGCCGCCGAGCACGGCGAGATCGCCACGTCGGAATCCGCCGCCGATGCTCCGATCGAGGCTCGGAAATCCGGTCGCGATTGTATCACTGTCTGGCGCGCCTTCGGCAATCGCGTCGATCTGGCCAAGGAGCTCCGGCAGTGACGACGCGCCCGCGTCCGATGACGCCGGCGGATCACCCTTGGTGGTCATGGCCGATAATGGGCGCGGCGTGTGACGGCTGCAAGCAACTCACATCACCAGGACGACCGTGCCCTCATTTCGTGAACGCGCGCTCGAGACGCGCAAGCTCGGATCGCGAGGGCGCATCCAGATACGCGTCGACTGCGGACATCACGCTCGTCAGCGCCCCGCCAATGGTGCTCGGGTCGCCACCCGTGGCGGCGGCCAGTCGGCTCAGCGCCCCGCGCACCGCTGCCGGCAGCGCGACACTCGCCAGCCAGGCGCGCGCGCCGGCCGCCCGCTCGGCGCGAGCGGTCGATGGGAGCGCCTTCTCGGGGAGACAATCGTCGACGAGGCGAGCAACGAGATACGTTGCGAGCGTGACCTCGCGCGGGCCGCCGAGCGGTGACCGACTGGCGAGCGACGCGAGCGCGCGGAAGCGAAAGACCGGGCTGGCGAGTGCGTACGGCGGCGGTGCCGGGAAGGAAGAGCTCTGCGCGTTCACGGGACCAATCTGAAGTCATCGTGCCTCGAATGGGAAGCGCTTCCCGCGTCCGACGACGCGACGCTACATTCCCTCCGCATGGCTGCGAACGGGAAGTCTGTCCTGTGGGTCGACGACGAGGCCGAGCTGCTCGAGCCACATCGGATGTTCTTGCGAGACAAAGGCTTCTCGGTTGAATCGGCCACCAATGCCGAAGACGGCGCTGAGCTGCTTCGCCGGCGCGGTTTCGACCTTGTCCTCCTCGACGAGCAGATGCCCGGCACTCGCGGGCTCGACGCGTTTCGTGAGTTTCGCGAGATCGCGCCCAATCTCGACATCGTGATGGTCACCAAGAGCGAGGAAGACACCACGCTCATGGAAGCCCTTGGCGCCGACGTCAGCTCGTACCTCGTGAAGCCCGTGACGCCGAGACAGGTCTACGCGGTCGTCGCACGACTCCTCGAGGGCGCTCGTATCCACCACCAGGCGCTGGCGCGCCGATTCGTCGAGCGCTTTCGCGCGCTGCAGGCCGAGTCGTTCCGCGATCTCGATTGGCGCGGCTGGATCGATCGCTTCGCCGAGATCACGCAGTGGGATCTGGACCTCGCCGCTGCGGGCGAGACGGGTCTCGGCGAAGCGCTCCGCGGACTGTATCCCGACATGCGTCGCGAGTTCGCGGGCTTCATCCGCAGCGCCTACCCACAATGGCTGCGCGACCTCGGCGGCAATCGTCCGCCACTCTCGGTCGACGTCGTGAACGAATTCCTGCTCCCGATCGTCGATCGGGATCGTCAGGCGCTGTTCGTCGTCATCGATTGCCTCCGGCTCGATCAGTGGCGCTCGATCGAGCCGAGCCTCACGGCGCTCTTCGAGATCGAGACAACGCACTATTTCTCCATCCTGCCCACCGCTACGCCGTACTCGCGCAACGCGCTCTTCAGTGGACTCTTCCCCTGCGAGATCGCGGCGCGCTTTCCCGATTGGTGGGGCGAGCGTGAGGATGAAACACTCAACGCCCACGAGCGCCAGCTCCTCGAGGCGCAGCTCGGTGAATTGGGAAAGCGCGTCCCCGTCCGCTACGAGAAGATCTCTTCCGCGGCCGAAGCCGACGATCTCGAGCGGCGGCTCGGCAGCTTTCTCGCCGGAGATGGAATCGGCGCGATCGTCTTCAACTTCATCGACCTGCTCACCCACGGCCGTTCCGAGTCCGCGATCCTGTACGAGGTCGCGCGAGACGAGGCAGCACTTCGCGAGCTCACGGTGCAATGGTTTCGTCGGTCCGCCGCGTACTCGCTCCTCCGCGAAGCGGCGCGGCGCGGCGTGAAGGTGCTCGTCACCAGCGACCACGGCTCGATTCACTGCCAGACGCCCGCCACCGTCTATGCGAAGCGGGACGCGACGCCGAACCTGCGCTTCAAGTTCGGCGAGGATCTTCGTGCCGAGAATCCCGAGTACGCCCTGAGCTTCTCCAATGAGGATTTGCTGAAGCTGCCGCGGCGAGGCCTCGGAGCCAATACGCTCCTCGCCACCGGCGACACGTTCTTCGTTTATCCGACGAAGCTGCGCGAGTATCAGAGCCGCTATCGTGGCTCCTTCCTCCACGGCGGCGTGACGCCGGAGGAGTGCATCCTGCCCGTAGCGTTGCTCACTCCGCGCTGATGTACCGACGCCTCCTCCGCTTTCTGCGTCCGCACTCGGGCCGCATGCTCGGCGCGATCGGCGCGAGCGCGCTCGCCGCTCTCTTCGACGCGTACTCGTTCTCGCTCCTCATCCCGTTCCTCAACGCGCTGTTCGGGATGCAGTCGCTCCTGCCGGTGAACACGGGCTGGCTCACCGCGTTCCTGAATCGCACGATCGGCCTGCTGCTCGACCCCAACGACAAGATGGGTTCGCTGCAGGTCGTCATCGCCCTCATCGTCGCCTCGGTCGCGCTCAAGAACTTCTTTGTGTGGCTCGCCGGCAATTTGGGCGCGCAGCTCCAGGAGTACGTCACCCGCGACGTCCGCGATGCTGTGTACTCGCACCTGCAGCGATTGCCGCTCGCGTTCTTCGCGCGCACCAAAGTCGGTCAGATCATCTCGCGCATCGTCAGCGACACGGCGCAGGTGAAGAACGTCATCACGACGCTCGTGACGCAGTCGTTCCAGAGTGCCGCTCTGGTGCTCGCGTACATCGCGGTGCTGCTCTCGACGTCGCTCTCGCTAACACTCATCGCCCTCATCGTCGCGCCGCTCGTTATCGGCGCGCTCCAGCCGTTGCTCAAGCGGCTGCGTCGTGGCTACCGCCGCCTCGGCGACGACTACGGCGAGATGACCAGCGTGCTCCAGGAAGCGGTGAGTGGCGTGCGCCTCGTGAAGTCGTTCCGCGCCGAACCGTACGAGGAGCGCCGATTCATCGACGCCAGCAATCGCTACTCGGACGGATTGATGCGCATCACGCGCGTTGCCTTCCTTGCGCAGCCGATCACCGAGTTCCTCGGGACGCTCGTTGCCGTCGCCATCCTCTGGATCGGTGCCCGCATGGTGCTCGTGAGTGGCACGCTGCAGTCCGCTCAGCTCATCACCTTCCTCGTCATCGTGATGCGGCTGCTTCAACCGATGAAGCAGCTCTCGCAGATTCCGACGGTGGCGCAGCAGGCGCTCGCCGCGAGCGATCGTCTCTTCGAGGTGCTCGACAGCCCGACCGAGACCATGACCGACAAGGGGACGCGCGACATCGACGGCTTCCACAACACCGTCGTCTTCGAGAACGTGTCCTTCGCGTACGAAGCGGAGCCGGTGCTCGCCGACATCAGCTTCTCGGCCCGGAAAGGCGACGTCGTCGCGCTCGTTGGCCCGAGTGGGGCGGGGAAGAGTACCCTCGTCGACCTCATTCCGCGCTTCTACGAGCCCACTGGCGGCCGCATCGTCGTCGACGGCATCGACTCACGCGACATCAAGCTCGCCTCGCTTCGCAGCCTGACGGGCATCGTCAGCCAGGACACCGTCCTGTTCAACGATACTGTTCGGAACAACATCGCCTATGGCGCGGCGGAGAAGTTCACAGACGAGCAGATCGTCTCTGCCGCGCGCGCGGCGAATGCGCACGGCTTCATCTCGGAGCTGCCGAAGGGATACGAAACCATTCTCGGCGAGCGCGGCACCCGCCTTTCCGGCGGCCAGCGCCAGCGCATTGCGATCGCGCGCGCCCTGCTCATCGATCCGCCTATTCTCATTCTCGACGAAGCGACGTCGGCGCTCGACACCGAATCCGAGAGACTCGTCCAGGAGGCCATAGACCGACTCCTCGCCGGACGTACCGTATTCGTCATCGCCCACCGCCTCTCGACGGTGATCCACGCCGATCAGATCCTCGTGCTCGATCGGGGACGCATCGTCGAGCGCGGCACGCACCAGGAGCTCCTCGGCCACCGCGGCCCCTACTTCCGCCTCTACTCCATGCAATTCCGCGACGAGCCGATCGAGGGCACCCCCGCCGCCGCGGAAGTGTGATACTCGTTATGCGCGTGCTCTTCTTCGTCGGCGAGAAAAGCTGGAGCGGTTGCGCGCGCGTCTTTGTGGCCGCGGCGCGCGGACTCCACGCGCGGGGACATCAGGTCACCATCGTCTGCCCCGGCGGCAGCGTGCCCGCCCGCCGCGCCGCCGCGTTAGGCGTTCACACCGTCGCGGTCGACCCGGAGGGAAACGGCGTCGGCGACGCCTTCAGCCTCCGGCGTGTGATGCAGGACCGCTTCGTCGAGGTCGCCTTCGTCCACACTGATCGTGAGCAGCTCGTCGTCAGCTCCGCGATGCGTCTTGCCGAGCGCGGCGCGATCATTCGTCGCGTCCCCGCCTTTCTCGCGCCTGCCTTTCTCCGCAGTGGACGCCTCGCAATGCGAATCGCCAGCGCGGGTCTGCTCTTCACCACCGATGCCGAGCTCGCCCAGGCGCAAACCTCGCAGGCCGTCGCCGCGCTCCCGCTCGCGCCCGCTGTCGCTCCGCTCGGCGTCGATGTCGCCGCCTATGACGCCGTTCGCCCGGTTCCGCGCTCCACCTTCGGTCTTCCGGCGCAGGGCCTGCTCATCGTCTGCTCGTATGAGCCCAGTGCCCGATTCCGCCTCGCAACGGCGATGCGCACCCTGGCGTTGCTCCTTCCGCGCCATCCTGACGTCCATCTGGCCGTGCTCGGTCCGGGCTCGCTCGACGACGACCTTCGCATGCATGCCGCGGCGTTAGGCCTCAGCAACTCGGTCACCTTCCTCGGCGCGCGTCCGGACGAGCTGTCGATCTTCCGCGCCGCCGATGCAGGCTGGGTCGTCGCTGGCGGGGACGACGGCGCGTTCGCCTTCCTCGATCTCATGGCGATGAAGATTCCCGTGCTCGCCGATCGCGCGCCGCTGCCGCAGCACTACGTCGCGGACGGGATCACCGGCCTTCTTCTCTCACCCGGCGCGCCGTCGCACACCGCGGCCGCCGTCGCGCCCTTCTTCGTCCACGAAGATTGGCGCACCGCCATGGGTAGCGCCGCGCGAACTCGCGTGCAGCGGGACTTCAGTGAAGCCGACATGCTCGACGGCTTCGAGCGCGCCGCCACGGCCGCTGCCGACCGCACGCGGTGGTCCGTCCGATGACGCGTATCTCCGATCCGCGTGAGCGCGCCCGCCGTTCCGGCGCCACCGTACCTCTGGCGGCCGCGCCTAACGAGCCACCGGCGCCGCCTCGCGCGGAGCGCGCGCCGACGATCTCCCACCGCGTTCAGTACGGCGCGCTTCGCGGCGTCATCGGCACCCTGCGTCGCATCGGGATTGGTCCAGCGGGCGCGGTCGGTGCCGGTCTCGGATTGCTTGGTTATCGTCCTCTCGGCATTCGTCGGGAAGTCGTCGAGCGACAGGTGCGCGCTGCCTTTCCAAAACTTCCGCCCGAGGAGGTTCAGCGTATCGCGCGCGCGAGTTACGCCAACCTTGGCCGGACGACGACCGAAACGGCGCTTCTCTCCCGCTACGACCGCGAAGAGATCATCGACATGTTCGATGACGTCGAAGGATGGAGCATCGTTCAGGAGCGACTCGCACGCGGTAAGGGGCTCATCCTCGTGTCGGGTCACCTCGGTAACTGGGAGATCGGTGGCGCCTATCTCGCTGCCCGTGGTCTGCCGATGCAGGCGGTCGCGCGATACATGGAGAACCCACTCTTCGATCGCTACCTGACGAGAACGCGCGAACGGATCGGCATGCAAATCGTCCATGACGATGAGGCAGTCCGACGCGTCCCACGGTCCCTGCGTGCTGGACACGCCGTGGCTTTCCTCGTCGATCAGGGTGCCGTCGGGCTCGCGTCGACCTGGGTTCCGTTCTTCGGACGTCTCGCCAAGACGCCGCGCGGGCCTGCTGTCTTTGCTCTTCGTCTCGGTGCTCCGGTCGTCTTCGGCGCCGCGATCCGGCAGCCGAGCGGACGCTTTCGTCTCACCTTCGAGCCGATCGATTCGTCCTCGTCAGGCAACCTCGAGGCCGACGTCGAGCGCATCGTCACCGATTACACCGCCACCCTCGAGCGTTGGGTTCGACGGGCCCCCGAGCAGTACTTCTGGCATCATCGCCGCTGGAAGCATCAGCGCCCCGGTACGCCGCCCGAGCTCGGGGAGCCGACATGAGCAGTGACTCCCGGGCGGCGCGTGCCTTACGAGGCGATGCGCGCGCGTGGTTCGGCGCTGGCGTCGTCATCCTGCTCGTTCTCCTCGCCGTCGCCGCACCGCTCGTCTCCCGCCACGATCCCATCCATATCGATCTGATCCACCAGTTGAGCCCTCCCTCCACGGATCACTGGCTTGGCACCGATATCCAGGGAAGGGACGTCTGGGCTCGACTCGTCTACGGCGCGCGCATCTCGCTCTCGGTGGGCATCGTGTCGCAGGGGATCGCGCTCCTCCTCGGCGTCACCCTCGGACTCGTCGCCGGATACTACGGGCGGTGGATCGATGAGCTCGTAATGCGCCTTGCCGACGTGACCCTCGCCTTTCCAACCTTGCTCCTGCTCATCGCGATGGTCGCCGCGCTCCAGCCGTCGTTAGGCGTCGTCTTCGTCACGATCGGCGTCGTCGGCTGGGCAGGGATGGCGCGCCTCGTTCGCGGTCAGGTCCTTGTCGTAAGGCAGCTCGAGTACGTGCAGGCGTCGCGCGCGCTCGGTGGTCGGGACCTTCGCATCGTCCTCGTTCACGTGCTTCCTGGTGTGCTCGCGCCGGTCATCATCGCCGCGACCCTTGGCGTCGCCGGCGCCATCATCGCCGAGTCGTCGCTGTCGTTCCTCGGGCTCGGCGTCCAGCCGCCGACGCCGAGCTGGGGCGCCATGATCGCCGACGGCCGTGACCTCAGTCAGCTGCGCCACGCGCCCTGGACGTCGCTCTTTCCCGGCCTCGCGATCGGCGCCGCGGTACTCGGCTTCAATCTTCTCGGTGACGCGCTCCGCGACGCGCTCGACCCTCGTGCCATCCGGGCGGCGATTCCTCGCGGCGCCGGTCTTCCCGACATTGCGCGGCCATGATCCTTCGATGAGAGTTTACTGAACGTGCCCTTCGACGTCGATCGTGTCCGCGAGAGCGAGTTTCCCTGGGCTGCACGGGGCGAGGTGATCTACCTCAACAACGCGAGCACCGGCCCGCTTCCCGACCGCGCGCTCCGAGCGATTCGCGACTTCGACGAGCGTCGCGCCGCGCCCTACCGGCTCTCTGACGACTTGCAGTTCGCGACGCTCGCCCGAGGCCGCGAGCTGATCGCGAGCCTCATCGGGGCAGACGTTGGCGAGATCGGCCTCGCCGTCAACACCTCATACGGCATTAACCTCGCGGCGTTCAGCCTGCCGTTAGGCGCTGGTGACGTCGTGCTCACGCCAGACCGGGAATTCCCCGCGAACGTCTATCCCTGGATGCAGCTCGCCCGGCGCCGCGGCATCATCTATCGCCGCATCCCTACCTGCGACGGCGCCGTCGATGAGGAGGCGCTCCGCCGCGAGCTCGAGGATCCCGCCGTCCGCGCTGTGTCCGTCTCCTGGGTCGGCTTCGCGAGCGGCTACACCATCGACCTCGAGGCGATCGGACGCGCTTGTCGAGCGCGCGGCGCGTACTTCGTGGTCGACGCGATCCAGGGCCTGGGCCCGCTCACGCTCGACGTGCGCGCATGTCACGTCGACATTCTCGCCTGCGGAGCGCAGAAGTGGCTCCTCTCGCCCTGGGGCACCGGTTTCGTCTATGTCCGGCGCGAGCTGCTCGGCCAGCTCGAGCCGAACGTCGTCAGCTGGATGGCGGTGAAGGGGAGTGACGACTTTAGTCGCCTCGTTGACTACGATCTCACCTGGCGCGACGACGCGCGCCGCTTCGAGTTCATCACGCTCCCCTTTCAGGATTTCGCCGGAATGAACGCGAGCCTCGAGCTCATCCACGAGCTCGGGCCCGTAGCGATCGCACACCATGTCACTTCGCTCGCTGACGTGATCGTGCTCTGGGCGGCGAGCCAGCGCGACGTCGAGCTCGTGACGCCGTCGTCACCGCGCCAACGTGCCGGCATCGTCTCCCTGAGGATGCCTAACGCGGTGGCCGTCAGCGCCGCGCTGAAGAAAGCGGCCGTGAGCCACTCGCTCCGCGAGGGCGCGATCCGCCTCTCACCCCACTTCTACAACACCCGAGAGGAGATCCGGCGCACCCTGGGCGTCATCGAGCAGGCCCTGGAGTCGTGAACGGCAGGCGCGACGCCTAACGAACGACGCGGACCACCGCGTAATCCCGCCGACCTTTCCCGAGCACGATGTACCCGCCTTGGAGCAGCACCGACGCCGGATCCAGTACACGATCGTCCGCCGTCAGCTTTCGCTTGTTCACCGACACGCCACCCTGCTCCAGCAGCCGTCGCGCCGCCCCGTTCGACGCGGCAAGACCAGCGGCCACTAGCAGCTTGAGCACGTCGAGCCCAGCGCCCTGGCCGTCGCTCACGTCAGACTCCTTGACCTCGACGAACGGCGCTTCCGCGCTCAGCACCTCGAGTGCCGCCCCCGAGAGCGCCGCCGGCTCCAATCCGCCGAAGAGAAAGCCCGAGACCTCGACCGCCGCGCGGAGTGCCGCGTCTCCATGCACGCGCTCGGTCATCTCGCGCGCCAACGCCTGCTGCGCTTCACGTCGCTCCGGACGCTCTGCTGTCGCCTGGTCAAGTGCCTCGATCTCCTCTCGCGGCAGCAGCGTGAAGAAGCGCAGGTAGCGGCCGACGTCGCGATCGTCGACGTTGAGCCAGAATTGATAGAACTTGTACGGTGACGTCCGTTCCGGATCGAGCCACACCGCGCCCGCTTCCGTCTTTCCGAACTTCGCGCCGGACGCAGTCGTCACCAGTGGAAGCGTCGCACCGTGAGCCTCGGCGCTCTCAGTTCTCCGAATGAGCTCAATTCCCGCGGTGATGTTTCCCCACTGATCGCTCCCGCCCATCTGCAGCATCGCGCCGTATCGACGGTGCAGCTCGAGGAAATCGTACGCCTGCATCAGCATGTAGCCGAATTCGGTGAACGAGATTCCACTGTCGAGCCGCGCCTTCACGGATTCCTTCTGCAGCATGTAGTTCACGGTGAAGTGCTTTCCCACGTCGCGCATGAACTCGATTGTCCGCAGGGTGCGCAGCCACTCGGCGTTGTCCACGAGAACTGCGCCCGTGCCGTCGGTGCCGTCTTCGAAGTCGAGGAATCGTCCGAGCTGAGCTCGAATCGCGCGCACGTTCTCGTCAACGACCTCCACGGAGAGCAGCGTTCGCTCGGCCGCCTTCCCACTCGGATCGCCGATCAGTCCCGTCCCACCCCCAACGAGTGCGATGGGGCGATGCCCGCTCCGTTGCAGGTGCACCAGGCCCATGATCGGCACTAGGTGCCCGACGTGCAGGCTCGACGCCGTCGGATCGAAGCCGACGTACCCCGATACAACGCCCCGCTGCAGCAGTGCGGCGACCCCGTCGGTGTGCTGGTACAGCAGCCCGCGCCACCGGAGCTCGTCGAGGAGTGTATGTGTGATCGTGTCCATGATCGTCAAAATAGACGCGTCATGCAGAGCCCGCAGCTATCTTTTTCCCATGGCATCCTTCCGACCACTGGCGTCGTATCGACGCTTCCGGCAGCGACATCCACGCGTGGTGCGTGGCTCGCTCATCGGGGGGGCCTTCGCGCTCTCCTTTGGCATCGGTCTGTTCTACGCCAGCTGGGCGCTCGTCTGCCGCGCCGGACGATGCCCATCGGTGGAAGTTCTCGACGAGTACACGCCTCGGCAGACATCGAAGCTGTTCGCCGCCGACGGCCGCTTCATCGCCGAGATCGGACTCGAGCGCCGCACCGTCGTCAAGATCGACCAGATCCCGACCGTCGTCCGGAACGCGTTCGTCGTCACCGAAGACAAGCGCTTCTACGAGCACGCCGGCGTCGACTGGCGCCGTGTGCCGAGCGCGATTCTCAACGACCTCCGTACGCGCAGCTGGAGTCAGGGCTTCTCCACGATCACCATGCAGCTCGCGCGCAACATCTTCCCCGAGCGAATCTCCCGTGAGAAGAGCCTGGTCAGAAAGCTCAAGGAAGCGAAGGTCGCTCGCGCCATCGAGTCGAAGTATCCGAAGGACCGCATCCTCGAGCTCTACCTGAATCAGATCTATCTCGGCAACGGAGCGTATGGTGTCGAGAGCGCCGCGGAGCGCTACTTCGGCAAATCGGTAAAGGACCTGAATCTCGCCGAAGCGGCGACCCTCGCTTCGATTCCGAAGGGGCCCGGACGCTACGATCCGCGCCGCTTTCCCGATCGTGTCATTCAGCGGCGCAACACCATCATCGAGCTCCTCCGCCGCAGTGGCGACATCAGCGACGCCGACGCGAGCCTCGCCCGCGCGTACCCGCTCCGACTCGCCCGCAAGACCGACGCTGGTGAGTTCGCGCCCTACTTCGTCGAGTGGGTGCGTCAGCTTCTCGATGAACAGTTCGGCCGCCAGCTCTATGAGCAAGGTCTCAAGGTCTATACGACGCTCGACGTCGAGCTGCAGTCGGCGGCGGAACGTGCCCTCGAGACGCAGCTGCGCGCGATCGAGGCGGGCAAGTTTGGCGCGTACAAGCACGAGACCTACGAGCATTACACCGCGCGGGCCATCGACAACGACAACGAGAACGCGGCGGCCAACTCCCCGTACTTGCAGGGTGCGTTCGTCGCGATGGATCCGCGCGATGGTTCCATCCGCGCGCTCATCGGTGGTCGGAGCTTCGACGACTCCAAGTTCAATCGCGCTGTCCAGGCGCAGCGCCAGCCTGGTTCGACCTTCAAACCGATCGTCTATGCCGATGCCATTCAGAATGGCCGCCCGCCCTCGTACATCCTCGACGACTCGCCGCTGAGCTACACGCCACAGGGCGGCCAGACGTGGGAGCCCCAGAACTATGACAACAAGTTCGAGGGGAAGATGCCACTTCGCCGCGCGCTCTACGAGTCGCGCAATCTCGCGACCATCCGCCTCGGCATGGAGCTCGGCGAGGCAAGTGTCATCGACGAAGCGCGAAAGTTTGGCTTGACCTCACCGATCCCGCCATATCCGTCGATCCACATCGGTGCAGCTTCCGTCTATCCGATCGAGATGGTCTCCGCGTACTCCGCCTTCGCCACGCTCGGAAATCGCTCCGCGCCAATGGCCATCGTGCGCGTCGAGAACCAGAAGGGCGACGTGCTCTGGGCGCCGACTCCGCAACGGACCGCCGTGCTCTCCCCCGAGGAGGCGTGGCTCATGGTCGACATGATGAAGGACGTCGTTAGGCGCGGCACCGCTGCCGGCACGGTCGGATCGGTCTTCCATCTTCCGGCCGGCGGCAAGACCGGCACCACCAACGACGGCACCGACGTCTGGTTCATCGGCTACACGTCGGACCTCGTCGCCGGCGTCTGGATGGGTCTCGATCGCCCGCAGAAGATCAAGGCCAACGCGCAGGGCGGTGTCCTGGCCGCGCCCGCGTGGACGGCGTTCATGAACCAGGTGTACAAGCGGAAGCCGGCGCCCCCTGACTGGCCGCGTCCCTCCGGCCTTGTGACGCAGTCCATCGACGTCACGACCAACACCCTCTGGGCCGACGGCTGTGGCGGCGTTCGCGCCGCCGAGTACTTCATCCCGGGCACGGAGCCGACGCAGGTCTGTCAGGTCCAGTTGCTCCCCGACACGACCGGCTTCGGGCCGACGACCCTGCCCGATACCGGCGCACCCCCTGCTGCGCAGCCCTCGAATCCGTTCGCCAGCCCCGTGGTGGTTCCTGGCGCCGTTCCAACTCCTCAGCGCGTTAGGCAGCCGTCACGCGACTCGGCCCGCGCGCGCGATTCCCTCGTCTTTCCCCGCGCTCGGCCGCGTGACACGAGCCGGGTGCGGCGCGACACGTCGCGAGTGCCCCCGCCCGCGGCGGGTGCCCGGCGTTGATGCGTCCGCGGTGAGTCCCACGGCACCACCGCCGTGGCAGCCTGTCGACTGTCACGCGCACACGACCTTCTCCGACGGTCGCCTCTCGGTCGACGAGCTCATCGCCGTCGCCCGTCGGCGACTCGTTAGGCCGAGTGTCACCGATCACATCTCGTCGTACATGGAGAGCGCGGTGCGCACGGTGGATGCGACGCGCGGCTACCTCGACGCCCTCGGGCAGTACGACGTTTTCCGCGGCGGCGAATTTTGCTGGCACGACACCCTCTGGCGCGATCTGCCCGACGACCTTGTCCGGCGCTTCACTCACCGCATTGGTTCGCTCCACGGCATCTGGCTGCCCGACGGCACGCTCGTCTACGCGTTTTCGCGGCGGTTTCCCGATGTCACGCCTGACGAGTACATGGAGGCTCACGTCGCCAACCTCGAGCGGTTCGCCCGTGAGATGCCCGTCGACATTCTCGCTCATCCGACGCTTCTCCCACTCACGCTCCGTCGCATCCCGCTCGAGGAGCTCTGGTCGGAGCCGCGCGAGGAGCGCGCCGCGCAGGCCCTCGCTGCCGCCGGGATCGCGTTCGAGATCTCGAATCGCTATCGGCCTCACGAGCGATTCGTGAGGCGGGTCGCCGCCGCCGGCGTGCGGATCTCCCTCGGCTCCGACGGACACACCGAGGAACAGATCGCGAATCTCGCGTATCCGCTCGCGGTCGCGCGATCGCTCGGCGTGCGTGATGAGGACCTCTACGATCCACAGCGCCACGGCTCCCGAACCGGCTTCTTCGATGCCGGCACGCGCGCGTGATCTGACGTCGCGCCCGTGATCCGCTACCGCGCCCGCTACGTCGTTCCGGTGGTCACGCCGCCCATCGTCGACGGCGTCGTCGCGATTGATGGGAATCGCATCGCCTACGTCGGCCCAGCCGCGGCGGCGCCCCCCGGTCACACCACCGACCTCGGGAACGTGATTCTCCTTCCGGGTCTCGTCAACGCGCACACCCATCTCGAGCTCACCGGGATGCGTGGTTTTCTCGAGGACCTGGACTTCCGCTCCTGGATCCTCCGCCTCACCTCGGCCAAACGCTCCGTGCTCTCCCGCGACATGCTCCTCGACGCGGCGCGCTACGGAATTGCCGAGGGCCTCCGGCACGGCATCACCACCTTCGCCGATACCTGCGACTCGGGCGTCGCGTTCGACGCCATGCTTGAGCGCGGCGTCCGCGGCGTCATGTACCAGGAAACGTTCGGACCCGATCCGGCGCAATGCGAGGCCTCGCTCGCCGAGCTCCGCGAAAAAATCGAGCGCCTCCGTCCGCTCGAGACCTCACTCGTTAGGCTCGGCGTCTCGCCGCACGCGCCGTACACCGTCTCCGACCCGCTCTTCGCCGCTGTCGCGCGCTACGCCCGCGACGCCGGGCTCCCCGTCGCGATCCACATCGCCGAGAGTGCGCTCGAGCACGACCTCGTCGTACGCGGCGAGGGCGCTTTTGCCGACGGGCTCCGTGGCCGCGCCATTGGCGTGGTTCCACGCGCGCGCACGCCAATCGAGCTCCTTCACGATCTCGACGTCCTCTCCGCTCGCCCGCTGCTCATCCACTGCGTTCGCGTAGACGACGCAGATATCGCGCGGATCGCACACTCTCGCTGCTCCATTGCCCATTGCCCCGCGTCCAACGCGAAGTTGGGGCATGGCATCGCTCCGCTCACCGACTTCATGTCAGCTCGGATCCCCGTCGGCCTCGGCTCGGATTCCGTCGCGAGCAACAACCGCATGGACATCCTGGCGGAGGCGCGCCTCGCGGCGCTGTTCCAGCGAGCGCGCTTGGGAGGCTTTTCCGAGGTCAGCGCATCGGACGCCATCGAGTTGGCCACTCTCGGTGGTGCGCGCGCGATCGGCATCGACGGTGAGGTTGGCTCGCTCGAGGTCGGCAAGGCCGCCGATCTCGCGGCCTTTCCTCTCGACAATCTGGGCCCCGTTCACGACCCAATAGCTACCGCGATCTTCGGTCTGCCAGGCACCAGAGCGAGCGTCGTCGCCGTGGGCGGTCGTGAGCTCGTGCGAGACGGCGTCCTTCTGGACGACGATTCTGCTCTCGAGGAGCGGGTGCAGGCGAGCGCAGAAGCCCTCAAATCCTGGCTCCGCACCGCGTCGCCTAGCCAGTCCCCGACTGGATTGGCTGCGAGAACGCGCTAGCACCTGGCACCTGGCTTACCTGGCACCTGGCACCTCTCATCGGCCAAATTGGCCGTCGCTCTCTTGTCGCCCATTTTGCGCTCGGGTAGCTTCAGTTGTGCTCGTACCTTCCGACGGTTCCATTCGTCGTCAGGAAGGAGAGGTGACGTGTACCGTCGCGAGCCGACCACCTCTCAGTTCGGGCTGTCGAGCGAGACGAGCACGGCGAATAACGGAGGTTTGCGTGGTCGTTGGCTGTTTGGCTCTGAACGCGTCCTTCGAGCCTCTCACCATGGTCCCGATGCGGCGGGCTCTGCGCCTCGTGATCGATGGGAAGGCCGAAATTGTCGAAGCGGACCAGGATAAGGTTGTCCGCTCCGAGCGCCTCACGATGCCACGACCCGCCGTCATTCGCCTCACGAAGTTCATTCACGTGCCGCGTCGGTTCCGACGCCAGGTCACCAACACCTTCCTCTTCGCGCGCGACCGCTACCGTTGCCAGTACTGCGGCCGCCATGCGACGGAGCTCAAGCTCCGCGAGGCGCTCACGCGCGATCACCTGATCCCCCTGTCGCGCGGCGGTACGAACGACTGGAACAACGTCGTCACCGCTTGCAGCCCCTGTAATACGAGAAAGGGCAATCGCCTGCCGGAAGAGATCGGAATGCATCCGTTGACGCATCCGGTCGAGCCGCACTTCGTGCATCTCAGCTGGGCCGTCCGTCGCCTGACCCCGACGCAAGCCCGCTACATCCGCACGTTCTACGGCGACGAGGTGCTGCACCAGATCGAGCTGCTCGAGCACCGCGGCCATGCCGCCGCTCAGGTCTCAGCCGCCCTCGGCCACGCGCACAAAGCGTAGAGCGTAGAGCGTAGAGCGTAGAGAGCAGAGAGTGAACTGCAGAGCAGTTACTCTCTACCCTCCACGCTCTACTCTCTACCCTGCGGTAAACGTCTCCGAGCGCTGCTCGTAGTGCCTTCGCTCTCCGCCTAACAAACGGGACAACAGCGTACCGATGCCGTTCTTCAGCGCGCTCGCCGGGTTCGTCTTTCCACGTACCGCCGGCTGAAACTCACCCCGCAGCCAGCGCTGCAGCTCGTCCAGATCGCTCACGTCCAGCGTCGTGATGTCGAGAAAGACGTTGTAGTAGTACCGTCCACCCTGGTTGCGGGGTCGCAGCGGCACCCGATACGGTCGATTCAGCGGCTCCTCTGCCGACGTCAACGTCGCGAATCCCCCGAAGTCCTCCAGCTGCTTCCCGTTCCGCCTCACCGCGCGATAGGTCTGCGCTGCCGGGTCGTACTGGACGAGCACGTCCCACTCCGTCGATCCCTCGATGTCGTTGAACAGTCCCTTCTCGCGCCACAATTCGAGCTTGTAGTGCAGCTTCGTCGGAAAGCCGTTGCGCAGCAGCTCGCGCGTTGTTGGATCCGCGAGGAGATTCTTCCCCACAACACTCGGCGCCTGTGTCGTCGTCAGCGTTCCTGCCGGCACGATCACATCCAGCTGTACGCGTGCCTGTGCGGCCAGACCACCGCCGAGGGGAACCCCGGCGGCCGACACCCCCAAGCACAGCACGAACAGCGATCGCGTCAGCAATGTCGAGGAGATTTCTAGAATCGGTGACGGAGTCGTAGGAATGCCCGCAGCGGCTCGCCGGAATCCGACATCGCTTTGGCCAGGTAGAATCCCACCCCACCGAAGTCGAGACCTCCACCGATGTCCGTGCGGAACGTCTCGAACGAGGGAATGCGACCGCTCGCGTAAGTCAGAGTCCCGCTTGGCTCGCCCACCAGCCAGCCGCGGCCCGCGTCAGCGAAGACCACCCAGCTTCCATCGCGATGGAAATGGCGAGCGCGCCGCGCCGCGCGGCTGCTCGTAGCCTCGCCGCCGTAGCTCTGATCCTCCCAGTCCGGGTGGAAGTCGAAGTGCAGATTACCCCGATACTCAGCCTGAACGAGCGCGATCCGATCGCATAACGCCGGCTGCCCTGGATACGACCCGCCGACGTTGCACGTCCCCAGATCTTCACCCGCGCGCTGCGCTCGAAAGCCGTATCCCGGCATCGCGCCCGGACCGTCCACTGAGAGCCGCCGTTCGATCGGGAGGGGATCACCACTGATCCATCCGCCGATCAATGCGCGGAAGTTGAGCTGCCCTTCGGGAGACACGCGATTGTATCGACGAAGGTCGAGGAATCCGCGCGAGTAGACGGTCGGCGTCGGACCGCTCCACGTGATCGTACTGCCGTTCGTGGTCGTCGTTAGGCCGACGCGCTGGAGCGAGCCCGTGCCGCGCTCCCAGTCGGCGATCAGGTGCCAGCCGGACCACGGATTCTCGTCGTCGTTTCGCGTGTCGACGGCGAACGTCGCCGAGGCGACGTGCATGCGGCCTTCGTCCATCGCCGGATTCGGTCGCCACGAGTCGTCCCCGCCGAACAGCGTGAAAGGGTTATTGGCCTCTCTCGTCAGCCAGCGTTCATCGCTGAAGCTCCCCGTGAGGCTCACGATCTGCCCTGCAAAGAGCGACGCCGACACACTCCCGCCGTGGCGCTGGAAGTAGTCGCGGTAGTCCCGGTGGGCGACGAAGGATGCCAGCCCAACCTCGAGATCCGTGAGCTGCCAAGGCTCCACACCCTCGACCATGTTGAACAGACGGCCGCCTAACGCGAATCCCTCGAGGCGGCCGATGCGAAGCTCGCCATGCACATTGTGGCCGAGATCGTCCTCGTGAGACGAGAAGCTGCTCCCGGTGCGGAAGATCGCGTAAGCGTCGAGCCGCGTGCTGCCCCAGGACGTCGGAACGAAGATCTGTGGCCCGAGATTGATCGGCAGTCCCTCCACGCGATTGTACGCGCCCGCCGATGCGATCTGCAGCTTGCTCCAGCTCCGCTCCTGGCGATGGCGCTCCCAGCGATGCCACCACGGCTGGCCATCATCCGTGAGTGTGTCGCGCTCCGCGTAGATCGCTTCGTTCTCCTCGCGAAAGTTCATGGACTGGCGGTAGATCCTGATCTCGCCGGCGACATCGGCCACGTCACGTCCATCCACCTCGCCGCCGACGACCAACATATCGCCGTCGACTCGAGCGCTCGCACGCAGAATGACATCGGAGTTGATTGCGATGACGCGCCCGGTCACGTGGCCCGCGATCGTCAAAGGACCACGCAGGACCGCCACGTCGCCGTGAACCTCGCGGCCTGCCTCGATCTCGAGCGGCCCGCTGACGCGCAATCCAGTGCTCGTGTTGAACAGCATCGCCGCCTCGCGCGCCACGTCCAGCGGCAGCCCGCGTCTGCGGAACGCGGTATCTGGCGCTGTTTGCTCCTGCGCCGACGCCATCATGGCGCACGCGGGCAGCATCGCCATCGCGATCGCGAGAGATCTCCGCATTGCTACTCCAGAGAATGAAGGGTCACTGGCACGCTTGGCACTCCACGTACCCGACCGGTGCACCGAGTATAACGCCCTTTTGCGCAAAGAGTTGACTACCCGCGACCGTCGCATCTGGTCCCGCGATGTCCTCCCGGAACAACACACGCACCGTGTCGGTCCGACGTCACTCTTCTCCGCTGATCGAGATCCCGAGCCGCCGCATGCGCCTATAGAGGTTGGGCCGGTCCGTCTTCAGTCGTCGAGCCGCCTCGGCCACGTTCCCTCCCGCCATGGAGAGGGCGCGCGTGATCAGCATCTTCTCGTAGTCGTCCAGCGTCTCGCTCAACGACGCGTCCAGCGCCGAGGGATCGGGCAACGTCGGGGTCGGCGCCGCTCCTCGCCGCCCGTTCCCATCGATCGCGATGACCGCCGCGACATCCTCCGCCTCGACGGGAAGGCCGGCATGCAGAATCGATAGACGCTCGACGATGTTCGCTAGCTCGCGCACGTTCCCCGGCCATCGATGACGCGTGAGCAGCGCCATCGCTCCCTCGGTCCATGTCGGTTGCACTTGCCCCGTCCGCATCCGGTGCTGGGCGGAGAAGTGGATTACGAGCGCGGGGATGTCGCTCGGTCGCTCCCGCAACGGAGGCAAAGGAATCGGAATGACGTTCAACCTGAAGAACAGGTCCTCGCGAAAAGTCCCTTCGTGGACGCATCGCCCGAGATCCTTGTTCGTTGCCGAGAGGATGCGCACATCGACGCGAATCGGTTTGCCACCGCCCACACGCTCGATCTCCTTCGCCTCGATCGCGCGCAGGAGCTTGGCCTGCGCTTCCGCGCCGAGGTCTCCGACCTCGTCGAGAAGCAGCGTGCCGGTATGAGCAAGTTCGAACCGGCCAATCCGGCGCTCCGTTGCGCCGGTGAACGAGCCCTTCTCGTGCCCGAACATCTCGCTCTCGACCAGATCGCGCGGAATCGCCGCGCAGTTGACACGGATGAAGGGCCGCTCCCGGCGCGCGCTGGCGCCGTGGATCGCGGCCGCGACCAGCTCCTTGCCGGTCCCCGACTCGCCGGTGATGAGTACTCTCGAATCGGTCGGCGCCACACGCCCGATCAGCTCTCGCACCCGTCCCATCGCGGGGCTGTCGCCGATCATCTCGCCGCTCAGCCCGTACTCGCGTCGCAGGGTCTTCGCCTCGCGCCGCACCTGTCGCAACTCGAGGGCTGAGCTCAACGCGAGCAGCACCCCCTCGGGACTCAGTGGCTTTTCGAGAAAGTTGAATGCGCCGAGCTTCGTGGCGCGCACCGCGTCGGACAGCCCCGCGCGCCCGCTCATCATCACCACCGGAACGTCGGGCAGCTTCTCGCGCATCTTGGCGAGCGTCGCCATGCCGTCCATGTCGCCCGGCATCATGAGATCCAACAGCAGCACGTCAGGCTCGTTCTCCAGCGCGCGCTGCAGGGCGGTCGCGCCATCCTGCGCGTCGCGCACCTCGTAGCCTTCGGCGCCGAGCAGCGCACCCACCATCCGCCGGATGTTCGGCTCATCGTCGACGATCATAACGCTAGGCATCGTCGGGCCTCCGGCCTGCGGCGACGCCTGACGAGAGGCGTTTCATCCGCGAATCGGCCATCAGCGGACACCATCCTTGTCGCGCGCTGCCGCGCCGCCGCCGGCCGTTCCAGGTGATCCACCCGGTAATGCCCGCGGCTCCACCATCACCTTGGTGAGGTACCGCTGTGCCTCCGAGATGCGCTCCACTTCGATCGCAACTGCCTCGACGGCCTGCTCGATCCGCTCGAGCCGGCTCTCGACGTTGGCCGACAGCACGGGGGCCGGCGACGGTCGGTCCACGAAGCGGCGCGTGAACGCCCTGATCACCGGAATGCCGAGTGCGATCACGGCAATCGTTATGAAGAACGATTGGACGATGTCCACCGCTTCATGGGGGATGAACCCCGGCGGAAACGGCCCCATCGGCCCCTGCAGAATGAACGCGAACACGTTAGGCATCAGTTGTCCCGTTGCTGCTGTTCACCGGAAGCACAAATCGGATCGTCGTACCGCTTCCGGGCGTGCTCTCCGCCGCCACCGCACCACGATGCGCGAGCACCGTCTGGCGCGCGATCGCGAGCCCGAGTCCTGTACCCCCGGGTTTGGAAGTCACGTAAGGCTCCCAGATCCGGCCGAGATGCTCTTTCGATATGCCGCAACCGCTGTCTGCGACGGCGATCTCCACCCCCCCCGTGGCGCCGGCAGCGGTACCATTCCCGTTCGCGTGCACCCCATTGCTTTCGACGACGGCCGCTTCGCTGAGCGGCCGCACACGCACCGTGATCTCCGCGGGCCGCCCATTCGGTACGGACCGGCACGCATCGACCGCGTTCAGAATCACGTTCGACAACGCTCTCGCCAGCGCATCGTGATGCCCATGAATCATTGGAGTCGACTCGTCGATATCGACGGCGAGCGAGATGTCCGTCGGCACCGTGGAGCGCGCGGTGTAGCGTACCATCTCCCCGACGTCGATCGGCGCCTGAGGGCCCTCGGGTAGTCGCCCGAATTGCGAGAAGCTCCGCGCCATAGCCTCCAGTCGGCGCGATTCGACGTCCAGTACCTCTACGGTCTCGGCCAGCGCCGGTGACAGCGAAGGCAGCTCGCGCCGAAGCCGTTCGACGGCGAACCGGATCGGTGTCAGCGGGTTCTTGAGCTCGTGCGCCACCTGACGTGCGGTCTCGCGCAATACCGCGGCGCGCTCCGCCTCGATCGCCCGTGTGCGTCCCAGCTCCAACTCCCGCGACATGTCGCGCATTCGCTGTCGCAATACTTCAAACTCCGGCGCCCCGCGACGGGGAGGGCCCTCCGGCAACGGCAGCCCGCGACCGATTCGCTCGGTCCATCCCACCAGCTCCTGGAGTGGTCTGCTCATGTTCCGGCTCAGGTGTCCGGCGATGCGCGACGCGAGGAGCGCCAGAACGATGAAGGAGAGAATAGCGCCGACGAGGGCGAGTGCAGCCGACTTGCGGTAGATGTAGCTCACCCGCCGCGCCTGCAGGGCATTCGTGCTCAGAGTGCTGTCGAACTGCGTCAGTGCCTTGCGCTGATCCGCGGTCAAGGGAGCGGTCCGGGCGACGCTCAAGGCTCGGGAGCCTGATGCGGCGACGCTGTCCCACGCCGACTGTGCTCCCACGAGCTTGAGCGCCCACCAGCTCGTGATCCCGCCCGAAAGCGTGAGCACGATCGACGGAATGAGCGCAAACGACAGGAGGATGGTGAAGAGGCGACCACGAAACCCAACTCGCTTCACGGGCACCTCTTACGCGCTGGCTGAAACGACGGTTTCGTGAGGAAACCTACAGGCGGTACGATACGCCATCCACCCTCGAGCGCGATCGGGCCATGAAGACACATACTGATTATCTCACCTTCAATACAAAACAGCGCCAGGAAATCATCGACATCACCGATGCCGTCGAAGCGTGTCGCGCTGCCGCCGACATCGACGACGGGATGGTGCTCGTTTCCGCCATGCACATCTCGGCATCGGTGTTCGTGAACGATCACGAGCCTAATCTCTGGCAGGATATCCTCGACTGGCTCGAGAGAGACATCGCACCATGGAAGCCGGATCGCTACCGGCATAACAGCGGTACCGGCGAGGATAACGCCGCGGCGCATCTTCGCTCCCTCACGATTGGCCACGAGGTCATCGTGCCGGTCACGAAGGCCCGTCTCGATCTCGGGCCCTGGCAGCGCATCTTCTATGGCGAATGGGATGGGCAGCGTCCGAAGCGAGTCATTCTGAAGGCCATCGGAATGTGAGAGTTCCCCAATTACCAACCACCAACCACCAACCACCATCCACCAGAACGAGTTACCGCCTTTCTTGCCGACTGCCGAACATATAGATTATGCGCCATCCGTGGTCCGCCGAATGCGTGGATCTCGGTTGTGTAATCGCTTGCGCGAGTCAGGTGGGACGCGGCACCGGCGAGACGTGCGTGGAGACGTCGAGACGCCTCCACGAGCCGTCGGGTCGCCTCGCCTCACGACTTTCGCCGGCACATGCGCGAGCGGCTGGCTCCTCTCGCTTTCATCGAGAATGCTGGTCGCGGGACGCGCACCTCGGACAACCCGCAGAGAAGTTCATGAACGGTCGCCACACGCGCACCCCTGCCTCGAGCCCCGCGTCGCGCACGCAGGGCGCCCTCATCCACCGTGGACCCGGCGCCATCGCCGCCTCCCACTCCCTCACAGCCCCTTTCGTTCACGCGCCGAACGCTGCGCTGCTCATCGATTTCGACAACGTCACGATGGGCATCCGCTCCGATCTCGGAAAGGAGCTGCGTACCCTCCTCTCCTCCGACATCATCAAGGGAAAGGTTGCCGTCCAACGGGCCTACGCTGATTGGCGGCGATATCCCCAGTACATCGTTCCTCTGTCGGAGGCATCGATTGACCTGATCTTCGCGCCCGCCTACGGATCGTCGAAGAAGAACGCCACCGACATTCGCCTCGCCATCGACGCCCTCGAGCTCGTCTTTACTCGCCCGGAGATCGGAACCTTCATCCTCCTCTCGGGCGATTCTGATTTCTCGAGCCTCGTCATCAAGCTCAAAGAGTACGGCAAGTACGTCATTGGCGTCGGTATTCGCGAGTCCTCGAGCGATCTCCTCGTTCAGAACTGCGACGAGTACTACAGCTACAACGCGCTCGCCGGTCTCGTGAAAGCGAGCGAGGACGAGCCAGCGCGCAAGTTCGATCCCTGGGAGCTCGTCACCGAAGCGCTCACCCGCATGAAGCGCAATGGCGATGTCATGCGATCGGATCGGCTCAAGCAGGTCATGCAGGACATCGACCCTGGCTTCGACGAGAAGAACCTCGGCATGTCCAAGTTCTCACGATTCGTCCAGGAAGCCAACCAGCGCGGCCTGTTGTCGATGACGAAGCTCGAGAACGGACAGCTCGAGATTGGCTTGCCGCTGCAACAACTGCCCGTCGCCGAAAGTCGCGCCCCCGCCGAGATGGAGCCGGTCGAGAGCGACCGCGCAGCGCAGCCCGATGGCGCTGCGCGCCCTCGTGAGGCAGAGGCGTCGGAAGAACGAGAGGAGCGCGGTCGTCGTGGCCGTCGTGGCCGGGGCCGCGGTCGCGGCCGGGACCGCGAGGAGCGCAGCCGTGCGCCCGCGACAGCCGCACCGGCAACCGATTTGCCGGCGCCTCTCAGCCTCGCCGAGGAGCCCCTGGCCGCGGCCGCGGAGGGCATCGGCGTCGCTGGCGAGCGCCTAACGAGAAACGAGGCCTTCGACCTCGTCCGCCGCGCTGTCGAGACGCTCACGACCGACGACGACGACACCACCCGCGCCAGCGAAGTCAGGCAGCGCGCGCGAGAGATTCTCGGCCGCGATAGCGAGAGCCTCAACGAGCGAATGTTCATCCGCATCCTCAAGGATGCGCACGACGGCGGTGTCATCGACCTCCGTCGCCGCGGCGAGGACTTCGAAGTGGCTCGTGCTGCCGAAGCCCTGCCCGTCGCCGACCAGGTCGCGCGCGCCGACGCGGCCGCGGCGCCGCCGCGTCCATCGTTAGGCGCTGCGACGCCGCGCCTCGGTATGGGCCATCGTGGCTCGGGTCCGCGCGGCCGCGGGCGCCTTGACGGCCCGCCCCCTGAGTTGCTCGCCATCGGCGTTGTCGACGAGCCCGCGCCCGTCGGCGTCGCGTTGCCGAATGAGGCGCCGACTGCGCCCGAGCCTGACGCTGGCATCGGTGCTGGCGCCGAGACCTCGCTCGTCACCGAGGACGCGCCGGCGGAGCCACGTGCGCCACGTGGCGCGAAGAAGCGTGGCCGTCGCGGAACACCGACATCGGTCCAGCGACAGAGCGCGGAGGCCGCTCCGGCCCCCGCGAGCGAACCGACACCAGCCGCGCCGGCACCCCGAAAGTCGCGCGCGCGCACGGCGGCAAAGACCGCTCACCGGCGCGCTCGCGCAAAGAAGACGACACCCAAAACCGAGAGTTGATCGCGCGCGGGCAATCGCGGACGCGCCGGAGGGCAGGGGCACCGGCGCTTCCGCGCGCATTCTACGATCGACCGACGGAGCTCGTTGCCCGCGATCTCCTTGGCGCCGTCCTCGAATGCCGCACGCCCGAGGGGATTGCGAGTGGACGAATCGTCGAAACCGAGGCCTACCTCGGCGAGGACGATCTCGCCTGTCACGCAGCTGCGGGCAGAACAGCGCGCACCGATCCACTCTACGGCGCGCCAGGCATTGCCTACGTGTACTTCATCTACGGCATGTACTGGTGCTTCAACGCCGTCACTCGCGCCGAGGGGCTTCCCAGCGCCGTGCTCGTGCGGGCGCTCGAGCCGCTCGAGGGCATCGATCTGATGCGCGAGCGTCGGAGTCTCCGCTCCAGCCGCGACTCGGAGCTCACCAACGGGCCGGGGAAGCTGTGCCTGGCGTTAGGCATCACGGGCCGGCACAACCGCCTCCCGCTCGACCAGCCACCACTGGTCATCCGGTGCGGCGTCGACGTTCCGCGTGAGGCGGTGACCGTCACGCCACGCGTTGGCATCTCACGCTCCGCCGATTGGCCCCTCCGCTGGTTCGTGACCGACAGCCCCTTCGTCTCGAAGACGCCGTCAGCTTTTCCTCGGCTACGCGCTGCCCGCTGACACAGTGCCTAACGAAGAGGCCCGCGTCGATCGACGCGGGCCTCTCGATATCGACCGAACGGCGCGCTCAGTCCTTCGTGATCGAGCTCCCGACGTTGTAGCGAATTCCCGCTTCGTACGTGAGGTGGAAGCCCTTGTTGTTGTACAGGAACATGTTCTGCTGCGCCGGACTCGCGGTGCCCTGGAAGAAGATCGAGAAGCCGATGAGTCGCAGCTGCGTTCCCAGGATGTAATAGGGAGACGCACCGGTTCGCAGTTCCTTGATGTACGCCTGCGTTATCGCGTATTGATCGCTCGACGTGAAGTTCATGTCCGCCGGCTCGGCGGCGCTGATCTGCTTGATCGAGAAGCCGATACCGGCGTACGGATGCACCCACTGATTCGAGCCGGGAAA
>C688J18823_10000292_pt1 | contig 28797 bp, 26 predicted proteins | sample HopSoiMetagenom1_FD_18823 | JGI IMG/M metagenome (IMG submission 18823) | reverse complement strand
TTTTCCAAACTCTTATCATAACCAAAAGTAATAGGCGCTATCGCAGACCAGGCTCTTTTATACGTTCCTAAATATAATGTATTCACAATCGTATCTACATCAATGGCTGCCGTTAAAGCCTGTCTTGCTTTTACATCATCCCAAGGTGCAGTCGTATGATTAATGAACAATGTATATGTGAGTCCTCCTGTTGCTGCCTCGAGAATATTTAATTGATCATTTGCTTTAATAGAAACTACATCCTGTGGTGGTACGGTTTCAGCGGCATTCACTTGACCACTTTGGACACTTCCAATTCGAGTTGCCTCTTCTGGAATAATTTTAAAGGTAAGCTTATCCAAAAAGGCTGGGCCTTCGTGTTCAGCAAATGGATATCCTCCATGATAATCTTCATACTTCTCAAGTACGATCCGGTCATTTTCAACCTGTTCCACAAATTTAAAAGGACCTGAACCTACAGGATGGCTAGCAAATTGATCTCCATACTTTTCTGCAGCTTCTTTTGACACAATGGATAAATTCGTATGACCTAGTAAAGTTAAAAATGTAGCAGATGGTATAGATAAGGTAATCTTAACTGTGTACTCATCCAATACTTCGACAGATTCAACCTTTTCCATATAGGAAGCAGGTGTTGNAGCCTTTGTTTTTGGATCGAATATTCTNTCGAAATTATATTTCACAACTTCGGCATTAAATTTTGAACCATCGTGAAAAGTGACATCTTCTCTTAATTTAAANGTATACGTCTTTTGATCTTCTGAAATCTCCCANTCCGTTGCAAGCCATGGTTCAATCTTATTATCTTCNGACTGATAAACTAAGGTTTCAAATAAACTCTTGATAACCCTATATGAAACAGCAAAACCACTTACNTGTGGATCTAATGTATCTGGAGCAGTGGACAATGCATAAGTAAACTCTCCGCCAGCAACTGGCTTACTCGTTGAACTTTCTTTTGTATTTGTTGCCGTTGAATTACTAGAATTCGTACATCCTGCTAAAAGAAGCAAGAAACATATTGAAAGTATAGACAGTATTTTGTATGACTTTTTTCTAATTGACATCAAACTCACCCTTCTTGGCAATGATTTATAATAATTAAGAGATTATTTACTATTAAAATTTCAAATGAATAATAATTACTGATTTAATGCTTCTTTTGTATAACGATTTTTTGGATAGGGAAGTCCGAGGTTCCCCCTTAAAGTATCGGATTCGTATTCTGTCCGAAAAAGACCACGGTCTTGAAGAATCGGAACAACATCATCAATAAAGCCGGTTAAGCTGCTTGGAATACTAGCATGAAAAATAAATCCATCTGCCCCGCGTCCTTCAAACCACTTTTGAATGAGATCCGCTACTTTCTGAGGCGTTCCTATAAAAGGAGTACGCGGTGTTGCAGATCTTAATGCCACTTGTCGAAGGATTAAATTTTGCTCTTTCGCTTCCCTTTTAATACGATCCGTTCCACTTTTGAAGCTATTTGTCCCCAAATCACCCAGTTCTGGAAATGGTTCATCAAGTGGATATTGAGAAAAATCATGATGTTCAAAAAAGCGCCCCAAATAATTCAGTGCCTGATCAATGGTTACTAAGTTAACAATCTCTTGATATTTCTGTTCCGCTTCTTCATCCGTATTCCCAATGATCGTTTCGATTGAAGGCAAGATGAGGATGTCATCTGGATTTCTACCATAAGCAGTAGCCCTGCTTTTAACATCCTGATAGAATACTTGTGCTTCTTCCAATGTTGGATGACCTGTAAAAACAGCATCTGCCTCTTTCGCTGCAAGATCTTTCCCGTCTTCTGACGAACCAGCTTGAACAATGATCGGACGTCCTTGCTTGGATCTGCCAATATTAAGCGGGCCTTCCACTGAGAAATATTGCCCTTTATGATTTAACGGATGTAATTTTTGTGGGTCAAAGAAGACACCTGATTCTTTATCTCGAACAAATGCATCATCTTCCCATGAATCCCATAACCCTTTTGCCACTTGGAGATATTCTGCTGCGATTTTGTACCGTTTTGGATGTTCCGGATGCTCTTCAACCGTTTTATTAAAATTTAATGCGGTTTTCTCAAGAGGAGAAGTCACAACATTCCATCCGGCACGTCCACCACTAATTTGATCAAGCGAAGCAAACTGTCGTGCGACATTAAATGGTTCACTATACGAAGTAGACACCGTTCCTGCTAGGCCAATTCGCGAAGTGACGGATGCCAGTGCTGACAAAATTGTAAGTGGTTCAAAGCGATTCAAAAAGTGCGGTAACGATTTTTCGTTAATATGCAATCCATCTGCAATAAAGACAAAATCAAATTTCGCTTTTTCAGACTTTTGCGCTTGCTCCTTATAAAAATCTAAATTNACACTGGCATCCGTTAAAACCTCAGGATGTGTCCAAGCCGAAATATTACCACCAACTCCATGAATAATTGTTCCTAATTTTAATTGTCTTCTTTTAGACATCCTAGTACCTCCTCTTGTATTCTACTTTTATTGTTTATTATTTCGACCTCAATAGTCGGATTTATGATATAAAAGAATCATTATGCTGCTCTTTCAACACCTTTATCAAGATGCTCAATTTCTACTTTTCTAATACTAAAATCATTTTAGTTTGCCATATATTCTTCATTTTCTATTATCTCAATCTCCACATCCCCCCTCAAGTACAAAGGGCTCAAGAGCTGAAATGATCGGATTCGTTCATCCACTTTTTCAATCGGTGTATGTAAAATAAATTCATCCACCCGATACGTTTTATGAAGTTCATCTAAAACCCTTTTCACATAAATAGGAGTTCCAGTAATAATATCTGCTTCCTGTACTGTGATATCATAGGGCTCACCAACTTGCTTACCATACGCTTCTGCTTGCTCCAATGATTGCACAGTCACCGTCTTTCCGCTTTGAAGATGGACCTTTACAATTTTTCGTTCTCCAACCAATTCTTCTGCTTCTGTTTGGGAAGGGGCCGCAATAACAGCCAATGAGATGATAAATCGTCCATTTGGAAAAACCTCCCGATACACATTTGTTGCTTCTTCTAGTACCTTATCATCGCTATTGATAAACTTAGCAAACACAAAAGATAATCCTAGATTTCCTGCAAGCTTAGCGCTTCTTGAACTTGCACCGAGTAAAAATACTTCAGGTTTTTCTTGTGGAAATGGAGTCGCTTGTATCCCGGAAAGAGGATGCTCTTCATCAACTGAATCTTCAATTAATTTCTTCAAAAAAGATAACCGTTCTTCAAAATCCTTTCCATCATTCACGGTTCCATACTGTAACGCTTTTGTTGACAATGGGAGCCCTCCTGGTGCTTTTCCGATGCCAAGATCCACTCTTCCAGGTGCGAGATTAGATAATACATGAAAATTTTCAGCCACTTTATATGGACTGTAATGCTGAAGCATTACACCACCTGATCCTACTCGAATCGAATTCGTTTGCGCTAATAAGTATGAAATTAATACTTCAGGTGAGGATCCTGCTACTTGATCCGAATGATGATGCTCGGATACCCAAAAACGTGAATATCCCCATTCTTCAGCTTTTTGAGCCAGTTGAACGGTTTTCTGTAGTGCATCAAATGCAGAAAATCCAGAAAACATTGGGCTTTGATCCAGAATACTTAGCTTATAACTCAAGTATATCTCCCCCAGTAATTATTTAATCCAAGTTTGAAAATAAGAATAGTAAACTTTATTTAATTGAGATTTATCCTATCACTGAAAATATGGAACTGGCAATACGTTTGCTGATAGAAAAATTTATTTTATCTATTAAAAAATCCTATCACAACAGTGCAGAAATCGACTTACATGGTTCTTTTTCAAATTCCTTTACTGACAAAAGAAAATCACTCCAAAGGGGGGTGTTTTCAAAGCCATTATTTAAATGTGTCGCAAAAATATGCTGATTTATTTTGATAATATGGGACACATCAATTTCAATAAGTTCACCTCGTTCAAGTTCCTTTTTAATGCATAAGTAAGGCAAAAATCCTATACCACTTTCGCTTAGTATAATGGATTTTGCCACTTCAAGATGGTCAACTAGAAATTCTACATGTGGCTCTACATTTGCCACTTCAAATAATTTATGGACTCGATTCCAGTCAAATGCTCCACATTCAAAAAATACCATTGGCTCAGCGGCTAGTTGCTGAACAGTTAAATTCTTTTGATGATGAAATGGGTGTCCCGGGTAAACAACCAATCGAACAGAGTTGTCAAGAAGCGCATGGTTTTGAATTCCACGATGAGAAACATCCTTCATAAAAGCAATATCAATCTGCTTCTGAAGCAATCTATCAAGTAATACATCATTTGGCGCTGAATAAAATTTAAATCGTAGATGTGGGTTTGCTTTTTTCAAGAAGGGAAGTGCAAAAGGAATAAAGTATTGTGACGTTATGGTATTAGCTCCAATGACAATTTCTTGTTGGCTATTTTCCTTTTTTAACTTTTTTTTCCCTTGTTGATAGGTACTTATAATTTGTTCAGCGTAAGGAATAAAGGTTTTCCCTTCCTCGGTTAAAGTAACACTTCTCCCCTTTCGCAAAAATAATTCAATGTCAAGGTCACGTTCTAGTGTTTTAATTCTTGCTGTAACGGTTGGCTGAGATAAATACAACGCCTCTGCTGCCTTATGAATACTTTCCAAATGGACCACGTACATAAACGCTTCAAGATGATCGATATTCATTTTTCCCAACCCCTTTTCTCCAAATTGGTAAAAAAAGGCCCCTGTACGTATTAAACGTTCAGGAGCCTTTGGACGACCAATCAGCTTATTATATTTTTTTACTATTTCGTTATTTTTATTTTAATCTAATTAATCCAATCAGTAAAGTATAAATTAAAAAAATCGAATTATTATCTAAATCATTATTCTTGATAGTATTGAATCAAACGATTATAAATGACTCGAGCTCTTTTTGGATCATTTGTGCCATGAATGATGGCACGACCGTCTTTAAATAGAACCAATCGATGACCTTCAAAAGAACATGAGAGCAAATAAGGATTCGCTATGGAATTTGTTACGATTCCTCGCAATTTTTCTACAAAACGATCCAGCGAAAACGTTCCTAATAGCCCTGGCCTGAGCTGGACTGCATCTCTTCCGCATAAAACATCTGTCTTCGTTTGATTTTCAAAAGACAAATAAGGAAATGTTGCATGCTTACCACATGTTGGACAATCCTTATTTTTTAAGCGATCTACGTTGATTTCCGCCTTTTCACTTTTCCAAATATCCATGGATTGCATGATCGGTAAAAGTTCTTCTCCTGCAAGAAGACGTAAAACTTGGGTGACCTGAAAAGCGGCGATCACTTGAACGATTGGACTAATGACACCAACCGTATCACAGGTCATTCCATCCATTGGTAAATGGTTCATTAAGCAATGCAAGCAGGGAGTCTTTCCCGGAATAATCGGAAAAGTAAGTCCGTAACTAGAAACACATGCTCCAAATATAAAAGGAATCCCCAGTTTCACAGCAGCATCGTTAACGATCAGTCTCGTTTCAAAATTATCTGTAGCATCAACGATCACAGAATGATCTTTAATGATTTCTTCAATATTAAGCCCATGAACATCGGCAACCAAACTATTGATGGTGATTTCACTATTTATTTGCTGTAGTCTTTGTTTGGCAGCTATTGCTTTCGGAAGCTTTTTCCTTACATCTTCTTCTCCATATAACTGCTGTCTTTGTAAGTTACTCCATTCTACATAATCACGATCCACCAGCGTAAGCGTGCCAATCCCTGCTCTAGCCAACATTTCTGCACTAGCTGATCCAAGTGCCCCTGCACCAATAATGACTACACGGGCATCTTGAACATTTGTTTGCGCCTCACTTCCTAGAAATAATTCCTGTCTTGAATACCGATTATTCAAGATGTCACCATCCCGGATGTTGGACTGCTTGCGACACCATATTCTTTCTCTTCAATTCTTCCTGCTTCAAATCCAAGTGTCCCTGCTTCGATCGCCAACTTCATGGCAAGAGCCATTTTGACAGGATCTTTTGCTCCAGAAACGGCGGTATTGAGTAAAACGCCATCCGCTCCAAGCTCCATCGCATACGCCACATCCTTTGGAGAACCGATGCCTGCATCCACGATGACTGGAACAGCTGACTGTTCAATAATAAACTTTAAGTTTAGCGGATTTAAAATTCCCTTTCCTGAACCAATCGGTGAAGCACCAGGCATAATCGCATGCACACCAAGATTTTCAAGTCGTTTGGCTAACACGACATCATCGGATGTATAAGGCAAGACAATGAACCCTTCTGCCAATAACATTTCCGATGCCTTCAATGTTTCGATCGGATCAGGTAAAAGGGATCGATCATCACCAATGACTTCCACTTTAATCATGTCACATAAACCTGAAGCTTTTGCGAGTCTCGCAATCCTTACTGCCTCTTCAGCTGTTTTCGCTCCAGCTGTATTTGGAAGAAGCGTATATTTAGATAAATCCAGTTGTTCAAGAAAGTTCGGCTGGTGCTCCTCAAAAATATTCATCCTTCTAACCGCAAAAGTTAAGATCTCCGCTCCAGACACCTCGACTGCTTTTTTTTGAATATCAAATGATGGATACTTTCCTGTTCCTAATAAAAGACTTGAGTTAAATGTGTGATTGGCTATTTTTAACATGCTCATCCTCCTCCTACAAAATGAATAATTTCTACCATATCTCCACGAGATAGATTCGTGGTTTCATAGTGTTCTTTCAAAACAATTTCTTTATTTAATTCGACCACGACAATTCGATTTTCCAAATGATACTGAGTAAGCAACTGTTGAATCGAATTTACTTCCCCTGGCAGTACGACACTTTTCCCGTTTAATACAATGGACATTATTCTTCCAACCTCCTATACATACTTGGCCTGCGGCGGTCAATTTTAAATGCCTCCACCCATTCTTTATTTACTTCTCTTTTAAGAATAAGATCAGTAATCATTTTTCCGGTTGCGGGAGCTAGCAGAATCCCATTACGATAATGGCCTGTAGCAAATAGAATGCCTTCTTCTTCAGGATGGTGGCCGATAAAAGGCTTTTGATCAAATGTTTGTGGACGAAGACCTGCCCAAAAAGAATCTAGTTTCATGTCGGAAACTGCTGGGAGCATCGTTTTTGCCTTCGCAATTAAAGATTCTATCCCACTTAGGCTAACGCTTTCATTCCAATCGTTTTCAATCATGGTCGCACCAATGACAATCGTTCCGTTATTCCTAGGAACCATATAACATTGGTCATGGAATAACGTATGTTTTAGGGTAGCCTTTTCATCAAAAATAGATAAGCATTCTCCTTTTACAGGCGTAAGTTGATGCTCTAGCCCAAGCTGCCCAAAAAAGGAAGTACTCCAAACCCCATTTGCGACCACAACATACTTGGCTTCGAATTGACCTATTGTTGTTTCAATCAAAAAGCCATTTTCTTTCTTTTTAATGTCACTTACAGGTGTATATTCAAAAATAGACGCACCTAGCACTCGCGCACCTTTTGCAAAACATTGGCAAACTGCAACAGGCAAAACGTTAACATCGTCCTCAATAAATGCCGCTCCTAGTAGATTGGACGTAATAGAGTGTTCCCTTTTTCTTACATCTTCTGCTTCCAACCATTGAACAGAAGGTTGAGAAATCAAGCTACTGAGAGCATTTTTATCAGCTTCACTAAAGGCAAGCTTTAAAATACCTCCTTTTCGGTACTGCATGTCAATTCCGCTTAACTCCCTTAATTCCTCGTTTAGCACGGAATACGCTTGTTGACTGCTTCTTGCAAACGGAAAAAAGACTTCGAAATCTTCGTCACATTCAGAATGAGCACCTAGCATTCCAGCTGCAGCACTTGTTGATTTACCCCCAATTTGCCTTCCCTCAAACAAAGCCACATCCATCTTTTCTTTTGCTAAATGATAGGCAATCGAGCAACCGATAATCCCGCCACCAATAACAACTACTTCATAATTTTTTTTCACGCTTTATCGCCTCGTAAAATTGTTTTGTTGATGCTAATGGATCCTCGCTTGAAAAGATTCCAGACATTACTGCAATTCCATCTGGTTTCACTTGCTGTAATGCATTGATTTTGTTTATCGTGATACCTCCGATTGCATACACAGGGATTTGTAATTCCTTTTTCATTTGCCTGATTGGATGAATGCCATTCGGGGCCTTTCCCTTTTTGCTATTGGTCTCAAAACAATGACCATATAAGATATAATCTACGCCATCCCGTTCCGCCTGCTTTGCTGTCTCTATAGAATGAACAGATCGCCCAATCTGCAAATGTGGAAAATGCTCTTTTACCTTTTTAACCGGCAAACCCCGTTCAGGTAGGTGAAGGTTCGGGATACTCATCAGCAATGCAATATCCAATCGATCATTGATGATGATTTTTTCCTTTTTGACTCCGCCATCTTCCAATAACTGGAGTAATAAAATGATTTCTTGAACGGTTTTCGTTTTTTCACGAATCTGGACAAAATCGACTGCATCTTTTATTTGAATAATCACAGAAGCAAGCTTTTCTACCGAATGCATATCGTCCGTTACGGCCATTAATTTCACTGATTCTCTCTCTCCTTATAAGGAAATTATAATGCCAATTGATGCACCTTCTTCCTAAATAAACGCTTTATAAAACCCCATCAGAAATGTTTTTTAAAAAGATAAAAAAACCACTCTCCGAATAGGAAAGTGGTTTGTTAGTTTTGTATAAACAAACAAAAGCGTAAGAAAGTCATTACGCCACTTCCCTACGCAGGTTCGAACCTGTTCAGGTTTTGAGGGTTTAAAAGTAACTACTTTATTCTCAGCCCTTATCAAGGGATCCCCTAGTGAATATTCAAACTCATTTAAGTCTTTAAAGTTCATTTTCAATTTATCACAATAAACTGTATATTTCAAGTGCGATTTATTAAAGCTTCCAAAGTACCTATCCACTTTTATCATTTTTAATAGTTATAATCTTAATGATATAAAAAACTGACTTGAAAGCGGGTTTTTACTCCCCCCATTCAAAAAGCCAATCTATCTTTCGTTTTTTAAGAATGATGTTGTTTTAATTTGTGTTCTGCATCATGAATCTTGCGAATTACCGCCATACGCACCTGTTTTAACTCCCAGACTTTTTTATGTAACTCTTTATTAGATGAATGATTACGTAACTGCTTATAAAGATCAAGAAGTTCTGTATTAATCATTTTATACTCTTCCCAAAGATTGTTAATGGTTAAAGATGGATCTTCATTTTGTTCCATTATAACCTCTTGCAGTTGAACAAGTACTTCTTCCTGCCATTGTTTATCCCCTAAACTCCCTGCAAGTAAATACAAATCTAAATAACCATTAATCTCTGAGTATGTCTCATTCGCTCCCATAAAAATGCCCCTTTCTTTGTTGAAAATATTCTCATTAAGAAGAGGCTCTTTTGTCATAAAAAGACATCTCTCCTTATCTTCCAAAGCTATGCTTTGCTGGAATTAGCACCACCCATAAGATATCGCGGTTGCTGAGGTTTCATCAGGCCAGTCCCTACACCTCTCTTGATAAGAAACTTCGATAATTAAAAATAAAAATCATTTTTTATTTTCTAATTTGTCAATGATTTTTATCACATTATAGCACCGTATATTTGCGCTTTCAAATAATTAGCTCTAATTAAATTTAATTTGTTTGAAATAGTATTTCCTTTTCTTAAAATGACATTCTAAATACTAAAGGAGTGATTTTTAATGACAAGAAGTAATCGCAATAAAATTCTTGTTCCAGAGGCTCGAAAAGGAATGGACGATTTAAAAGCGAAAGTCGTTGGTGCCGATCATCCGTCCAATGCAAAGTTCGAAGCGGCTAAAGAGGTAGGAGTCCCCTTACAAAAGGGATATAACGGTAAATTAACTTCTGAACAGGCAGGAAAAATAGGTGGAAAATTAGGTGGAAGCATGGTCAAAGAACTCGTAAGGATGGCACAAGAAAACCTTGCTAAGAAACAATAACCATCTTCCAAGTTATCACCTGTTCGCCTACAACGTTCATTAGAGAGTGGAGTCACCTTATTACAATAATCCGACCGGCTGATTTGTATCAGTCGGCCTTTTCGCACTTTTGTTATCGTACTTGTTCTAGCATCTTGAAAACTAGATTAATAACTTTAAAATAATAGTTTTCCGCTTTCGAATTCATCTAGTTTCATTCTTTTAAACTATATAAGAATAATATGAATCCTCTTATTTATCTTACTTTATTTAATCATTTAATTGATTAATATAACTTGCACATTATACTTAATTAAAATTAATATCAATATTAGATTGATTTAATCTAAATAATATATTGTTTATATTAATTATACATTCTAGAATATGAATTATACAATAATTCGTTAAAAAGAAACGGGGAGATAAATTATGATGGATCAACAATTACCAAGTGCTCAAGGTCTCTACCGTCCTGAATTTGAACATGATGCATGTGGAATTGGCTTGTATGCACATATAAAGGGATTGGCTACACATGAAATTGTACAAAAAGGACTTCAAATGCTTTGCCAATTAGATCATCGAGGCGGGCAAGGGAAGTGACCCACTAACTGGAGATGGCGCAGGATTAATGGTTGGCATAGCTGATCCCTATTTTCGTAAAGTTTGTTCAGATATGAATTTACCTAAAAAAGGACGNTATGGNATTGGGATGTTATTCTTGTCNAACAATGAAAGCGAGCAAAAGGAAATTGAAACTCATTTAAATGAANTTATTGAACAAGAAGGGCAAATTGTCATTGGATGGAGAGATGTNCCTGTAAATGTCGAAAAAATCGGAACAGTAGGAAAAGAAACTCGTCCAATCATTCGCCAAATATTTATCGGAGCAAGTGAAGATATTCAAGATGAGTTATCCTTTGAACGCAAGCTATTCATTATCAGAAAACAAATCGAACATTGGGCAGACGAACAAAATCTGCGTTTATACTTTGCAAGTCTTTCAAGTAGAACCATCGTTTATAAAGGGTTATTAACACCGCAACAAGTAGCTGCTTTTTATCTAGATCTTCAGGATAAAGATTTTGTCTCTCCTTTTTCTTTAGTGCATTCTCGCTTTAGTACAAATACATTTCCTAGTTGGGAACGAGCACACCCAAATCGCTACCTGATTCATAATGGAGAAATCAATACCCTTCGCGGCAATATCAATTGGATGAAAGCCCGTGAACAACAATTTGTATCCAAAGCCTTCGGGGAGGATTTGAAAAAGGCATTACCCATTTTAGATACAAATGGAAGCGACTCTTCTACTTTAGATAATGCCCTTGAGTTTTTCGTCTTAGCTGGCCGCAAACCTGCACATGCTGCTATGATGCTTATTCCTGAACCATGGTCAGACAACCCTCATCTTTCAAAAGAAAAGAAAGCTTTCTATGAATATCATAGCTGTCTAATGGAACCCTGGGATGGACCAACCGCCATTTCATTTACAGATGGTAGACAAATCGGAGCAATCCTTGATCGAAATGGACTACGCCCTGCTCGTTATTATGTAACAAAAGATGATTACATTATTTTTTCATCCGAAGTTGGCGTAATCGATGTTGAACCAGAAAATGTCCTTTATAAAGATCGTTTAAGCCCTGGGAAAATGCTTCTCATTGATTTAGAGGAAGGTCGTATTATTTCAGACGAAGAAATTAAAGCAGAAATGACTTCAGCACACCCTTACCAGCAATGGCTTGATGAACAACTAGTTGAATTAAATAGTAAAGTACTAGTAGAGGAGGAAGAAGTAAACAATTTATTCACTCGTCAAAAAGCATTCGGATATACGTATGAAGATGTTCAAAAATATTTACTCTCTGCAGTAACCGAAGGTAAAGATCCAATCGCTTCAATGGGAAATGACCGTCCACTTGCGGTTCTCTCTGATCGGCCACAATCACTGTTTAATTATTTCAAACAACTATTTGCACAAGTAACGAATCCACCCATCGATTCGATTCGTGAACATATTGTTACATCTACAGTCTCGTTTTTAGGTGCAGAAGGAAACATCCTTCATCCAACTGAGGCAAACTGCCACCGAATTAAGCTTGAAACGCCCATTTTAACCAATCATCAATTGAGTCAATTAAAAATAAATACCCTAAAAGAATTTTCAAGTAGAACGATTGACACCCTCTTTACAGAAAGTTTAGCGAGTGGAATTGATGAAATGTTCCAAAAGGCGAATAAAGCAATCGAAGCAGGGGTAAGCATACTCATTCTTTCAGATCGCAATATGAATAAAGAACAAGTTGCCATTCCTACTCTATTAGCAGTAAGCGCTCTTCACCAAGAGCTCATCCAACAAGGACATCGTAGTAAGGTTAGCCTAATTGTTGAAACAGGTGAAGCAAGAGAAGTTCATCACTTTGCTGCACTGATTGGCTTTGGCGCTGATGCAATCAATCCTTATCTTGCTTTTGCTACTTATAAACAAGCTGTTTTAGACGAGAAATTATCAATGAGCTATGAACAAGCTGAACAAAAATATGTAAAAATTATTACAGAAGGCGTCGTAAAAGTGATGTCTAAAATGGGTATCTCTACTATTCAAAGTTACAGAGGTGCGCAAATTTTCGAAGCAGTTGGAATTAGTTCAGTTGTAATTGATCGCTACTTTAGTGGAACAGCTTCTCAAATTGATGGGATCGACTTGGAAACCATCGCCAAGGAAGCAACCATTCGACACTCGCTTGCCTATTCAGATTCAATTGATGAAACATTAGATTCAGGTAGTGATTTTCAATGGAGAAGTAACGGAGAACACCATGCGTTTAACCCGAAATCGATTCATATGCTGCAATGGGCATGCCGACAAGGAGATTATGATTTGTTTAAACAATATTCTCATCTTGCCAATGAGGAAAGAATTGGATTTTTACGAAATTTATTTACCTTCCAATCAAAACAACAACCACTACCAATCGAAGACGTGGAATCAGTTGATTCAATCGTTCGCCGCTTTAAAACAGGTGCCATGTCATTCGGGTCGATCAGTCAAGAAGCACATGAAGCCTTAGCCATTGCGATGAATCGTTTAGGTGGAAAAAGCAATAGTGGTGAAGGTGGAGAAGATTCACGCCGTTATAAAATAGATGAAAATGGTGATAACCGTCGTAGCGGTATAAAACAAGTAGCATCTGGTCGCTTTGGTGTAAAGAGTCATTACCTTATTAACGCGGATGAATTGCAGATTAAAATGGCACAAGGAGCAAAACCAGGTGAAGGTGGTCAACTTCCTGGCAACAAGGTCTATCCTTGGGTCGCTGAGGTTCGTGGTTCGACGCCAGGTGTTGGATTGATCTCTCCCCCACCCCATCACGATATTTATTCAATCGAGGATTTAGCACAGTTAATCCACGACTTAAAGAATGCAAACCGTGATGCTCGTATTAGTGTGAAACTTGTATCAAAAGCGGGTGTAGGAACAATTGCTGCGGGTGTGGCTAAAGGTGCCGCGGATGTCATTGTCATCAGTGGTTATGACGGCGGAACTGGTGCAGCACCAAAAACAAGTATCACACATGCGGGATTACCTTGGGAACTTGGTCTTGCTGAAGCACACCAAACTTTGATGTTAAACGGATTGCGTGAGCGTGTTGTTCTTGAAACAGATGGTAAACTCTTGACTGGTAAAGATGTGGTCATGGCTGCCCTGCTTGGTGCTGAAGAATTTGGTTTCGCCACTGCACCACTCGTTGTTCTTGGTTGCGTCATGATGCGTGCCTGTCATTTAGATACATGCCCTGTTGGAGTTGCCACGCAAAACCCAGAACTTCGTTATAAATTTGCGGGTGACCCCAATCATGTTGTGAACTTTATGAAATTCATCGCTGAAGAAGTCCGCGAATTAATGGCAGAGCTTGGATTTAGAACCATTGAGGAAATGGTTGGAAGAACAGATGTCCTTCAAATAAGTGATCGTGCAAAAGAGCATTGGAAAACAAAACAACTTGATTTATCAAGATTACTCTATCAACCTGAGGGAAATCGTACTTTTCAAACCCCTCAAAACCATAAAATCAATGAATCTTTAGATATGATGACCATACTTCCTTCTGTCCAAACTGCTTTACAGGATGAAAATCGAGTTGACCTTCACTTCCCTATTCGAAATGTAAATCGTGTGGTTGGAACCATTGTTGGTAGTGAAGTTTCGAAACGATTTGGTGAAAAGGGATTACCTGAAGATACGATCACACTGCGTTTTACAGGCTCTGCTGGACAAAGTTTTGGTGCCTTTATACCAAAAGGAATGACCCTTCACTTAACAGGAGATGCAAATGACTACATTGGAAAAGGCTTATCAGGTGGAAAGATCATCTTAAGTGCACCTGCTGAATCTCAAGATGTAGCATCTGACAATGTAATTGCTGGAAATGTAGCTTTCATAGGTGCTACGAGTGGTGAAGCTTATATCAACGGAAAGGCTGGTGAACGTTTTGCAGTTCGAAACAGTGGCGCAAATATCGTTGTTGAAGGCATTGGTGATCACGGTTTGGAATATATGACAGGCGGGAGAATCGTCATTTTAGGTCATGTCGGTAAAAACTTTGCTGCTGGAATGTCCGGTGGAATTGCCTATGTGTTGGCTGATGATATCGATGAGTTTAAGTCCTTGTGTAACACAGAGATGATCGACTTTGAATCACTAGATAAGGTAGAAGATATTAACGAAGTAAGTAAATTGATTTTAAATCATTTCGATTATACAGGAAGTAGCAAAGCAGATTATATACTCGATCATTGGAGTGAATTCGTGAATAAATTTGTAAAGGTTATTCCGAAAGATTATAAACGCATGGTCGAAAGTATTCAAAAACAGAAATTAGCAGGTTTAAGTGATGAAGATGCTGTTATGAGTGCATTTCAAACAAATGTAGCACAAGAAAAAGAAACCATATCCACGAACGATTTCGAAGCGGCATTGTAATTAGAAAGGAGAGAGTTAAATGGGAAAAGCAACAGGCTTTATGGAATATACTCGCGAAAAACCGTATGAACGGAACCCTCTCGAACGGTTAAGCGATTGGAAAGAATTCTCTACTTCTTTCTCTGATGACGTATTAAGTAGACAAGGTGCCCGGTGCATGGACTGCGCCACTCCTTTCTGCCACATGGGAATGGAAATCAATCGAACAACAACAGGTTGTCCAATACACAATTTAATACCTGAATGGAATGATTTAGTATATCGCGGCAGATGGAAAGAAGCACTGGATCGCTTGATGAAGACAAATAACTTTCCAGAATTCACAGGCCGCGTTTGTCCGGCCCCTTGTGAAGGGTCTTGTACCTTGTCTATTTCAGATCCAGCAGTTACGATTAAAAGCATTGAGAAAGCGATCATTGAAAAGGGGTTTGAAAACGGTTGGATTTCTCCACGTATCCCCCAAAAAAGGACGAATAAAAAGATTGCTATAATCGGTTCTGGTCCTGCTGGCTTAGCGAGCGCTGATCAATTAAACCAAGCAGGTCATTCAGTCACAGTATATGAGCGCAGTGATCGTCCCGGTGGGTTATTAACATACGGAATCCCTAACATGAAACTTGATAAAGGAATTGTTGAACGTCGAATCACCCTACTACAACAAGAAGGTATTGATTTTGTAACGAACACAGAAGTCGGCAAAGACATTTCTGCTGAAGAACTTCGAAATCAATATGATTCTGTTATCCTTTGTACGGGTGCACAAAAACAACGCGATTTAGTACTTGAAGGTCGAGATACTAACGGCATTCATTTTGCAATGGATTATTTAACGACTACAACAAAAAGTTTACTAGACTCTAACTTTGCTGACGGCAAATTCCTAGATACAAAAGGAAAAGATGTCATCGTCATTGGTGGCGGGGATACAGGTGCCGATTGTGTGGCAACTGCCCTTCGTCAAGGTTGCAATCGTGTCGTTCAATTTGGTAAACATCCAAAATTGTCTGAAACACGTACAGCAGACAATATGTGGCCAGCCTATCCAAACGTCTACAAGCTCGAATACGCTTATGAAGAAGCGCAAAAAGTATTTGGTGAGGATCCGCGAGAATATTCCATTCAAACGAAGAAAATCGTTGCCGATGAGACTGGTAACGCGAAAGAACTTCATACGATCCAAATGGAAAAATTAAAGGATGAAAACGGCGGCTACTTTTTTAAAGAAATCCCTGGAACGGAAAAGGTTTGGCCAGCTCAATTCGTATTCATTGCCATTGGTTTTGAAGGAACAGAACAACCATTATTGAAACAGTTTGGCGTGGAATCAAATAGACAAAAAGTGAATACAGATATTAATTTCAGAACAAATATCGAAGGAGTTTTTGCTGCTGGCGATGCTAGAAGAGGTCAAAGTCTCATCGTCTGGGCCATTAATGAAGGTCGTGCAGTTGCTCATGAGGTGGACCGCTATTTGATGGGAAACTCAGTTTTACCTAAGTAATAGATTACTAAAATTAAAAACAAAATCTCTAATGGCGCTTACCCCAACATCCAGCCAGGGAAGGAAAGAGATTCCTGACTGAATGAAGTTTCACTTTAAAGCAGGATATGCTCAGGGTAGCAAAACCCAAGTGATTTATCTTCACTTGGGTTTTGCTACCCTGAGCATACTTGAAATATTATCACTGCCGATTAAGGGGGGGAATGAGCATAAAAGGAAATTCTATCCTTTTACTTTCCCATTCTCTTATTGGCTGTATCCATACTTTGTGCTACAGGTATGTGTGTCATCGCTTGAGAAAGTCCCGTTTTAGGCATATTAACATAAATCGCTTCTGAAGCACCTTTTTCAACTTTGTAAGTTTCGTGAAATACACCTACACTACCATTATTCTTAATTTTCCTATTATACGATTTCCAAGCTATTGAGTGATTCTTTCCATGAGCATAGTCAATCAATCCATCAAATTCTTTCCAATACTGAATAAGTGTAATCTTTCTCCAACCAAACAAAACTTCAGTATGCAGAAAACCCCATTGAGGGTTTTGATAGAGTTCCTTAATCATAGGACCCATGCTATTAAAAACCGGAATCCACTTCCAAATTTTATAAATCTGATTTAATCGCATTCCAATTATAAAAACGACAAAACTTGATTCACTTGAATCAGCGGTATATCTGCCATTGAAAATTTTTATCCCCAAATTGTTACTCCTCTCATTTAAATAGTCCAAAAGAAAACATTATTTCTAAAGTAAACAACTTTTTCAAAATGGCTTGAAGGCATTAAAGTCTAAAATAGAAAACTGCTATTTTCGGTAATTATTAATTTAGACATACCGTCTTTCCATCAAATGAATGCCAATCCCTGTCATGACTACCCCCATCAGGATCAAGATGCTAATGGGAAATAATTGTTCTTCTAACGGATACCCGTATAGTGCCACTCCATTTAGCACTTCCATACCGTATGTGATCGGATTGATTTTTGATAAAGCAATCAAAAATGGCGATTCTACTATTTCGAGCGGCCAATAGGCTCCACCAATCATCGCAAAACTAACAGAAACAATAGGAATAACTGCGTTAAACTGCTGAACATTTTTTACAATTGCTGTTAATAAAATGGATAAAGCCACTATTGAAAAAACATACGGAATGACCAATAAACAGGCTTCCATAAATTTTCCCTTAAAATCCACACCTAATAGAAAGCGAAAAATAAAAAAGATGATAAGCACTTGTAAATAACCCATTACAAAGCTATAGATCAAATTAGCCACGTACATTTCCCATTTTCGCAAAGGTGATAGAATCATACGATCCCAAATCCCTTCACTTTTTTCAAGTAAAATGGGTAATACATTGTAGGCAATGGTATAGATGACAAAAAACAAGGTAAAGCCGAATAAAGATTGAAAGGTTGAATCATAAATGAATGTATCTGTACCTTTGAAATTGCTTTTTTCAATGTTAAAAATTGGATTACCCATTGCTGTTTCTAATTCAGCGCTTACTTTTTCATTTTCCAAATTTGATTCAGCATTTGCGGCTTGCAGAATTCGTTCACGCTGGTCTCTTGATATATAGGCTTCTTGGATGGTCTGTTTTAACATATTCACATTAGGTGAATCAACCCCAACTAGAATTTGAAAATCATTTTCCAGCAGAATCGCACCCACTTCAGCTTTTCCATTTGCAACCTGATCCGTTAATTCCTCTTTTGTCATCCATTTAAACACAAATATCTCAGTTTCTCAATTTTCACTCCCAATATCCTAGAACAGGATTCGATAAAATCCGCTAGAAAAACAGCCTGACTTTTAGTCCATCTTCTGATTTACTATATTAATTATGTTGAAGATTAGCTAACTGGTCATAACCATGATGAGATTTGTAGAAAAATTTTTGATGGTTCTTGCAGGAAAATAGGAAGTCTTTCGATAAATCTATTTAAAGAGGTAAAACACCACATATGTAAACTAAAAAGATGGAAAGGTGGTCGTTTTTTTTATGAGCGCTGAAGTATCTCTCCAACAAATCGCTGAAAGTGTAACAAAATCTGTATTAAATGCCAATGATAAAGACTTAGAAGGCTTCCAAAGATTGATTGATGAAACCATTAAGGTTAGAGAAAGCCATAGAAACCTTCAGAAATTATTAAAAAGCTATTCTACTTCTATGATTCAACGCTCATAATGATTAAAGCTGTTGAAAATCAACAGCTTTCTCTTTTTTATCACCTATTGAAGATAGGATCACGGATTTCCATGAATCAAATTCGCCCGTCGAATTTGCGTCCGGACTTTTCTCGAGCTCGCTCGAGAAATTACCCTTAAAAAATCGCAAGACTCGCCGGAGGCTTAACTTCATTCAGCCGAGGTTTGAACCCCCACTGATTCGAAGTGCAATTTGCATTCATACCTTAACTTTAGAAGTGGAGGACTTCTGCTGAATGAAGTTAATTATTTGCCGATGTTACGGAGTGGATTCACTCATTCTTTTATAGATATCTAAAATGGTTTGTCCATACCGATCCCCCGGCACTGCCCATTTCCCATTTAATCCAACCCATGTTGGGGCAACACCTCTTCTAACAAATCGAAACCGTGGATCCACTAATGGATACTTATCGGGTAATGGATTTGTTTCAGCATAGGCGAATAAATGCTGCAGATGAGCGAGTACTCCTTCTGTAGGTGTATCAAAAGTAGACCCTGGGTTTTCAGGCCCAGTCGAACCTAAACCACAAAAATTATTTTGATGGGACTTAACGACTCCTGTAAAACGGAAATAATCGGTTTCAAGAATGGCTTGGGCAAAAGCAATATCTCCCCTCATTCCATAATCATTTCCTAAGTTAACATAAAAATTTGCTAATTCGATGGCTGCAGGATTCACTATTTGTACAAATTGTTCCATTTGATCAGGTAACAAAATGGTTTGTCCCATAATATATTCGTTTTCACTCACTTTAACCTCGATAACATTTTCTTCAAAAATAAATGCATCTTTAATTCCTGCTTTATACACTACCTTCAGGTTTTTCTCTGCTAAATCTCGATTCGAATAGGCACCCGCCTGAACTCGATAAATAAGTTCATTTGAAATGGTAGCAGCTTGTACAAATGAATCAATCCCCAATGAACGCAAGTATGATCCTCGCTCTTCTGCATTTTCTTTTACCTTGAAGGAACCAGCTATGATCTTATACATGGCAGCTAAATCATCCATCCAATATCCTCCATTCAATTTGAATAATTTATAGTATGGAATTGGTGAAAGCATTGTGCGGGAAAAGACTTGCCTTTTTGATTATTTATTTTTGAACAAACGTTCATAATACCTCCACTATTACTCATACCAATACTTATCGTTGATATAGAAAGGCTTCATCATACCAAGTAGAAAATAATTAATGCACATAGACAAGGCTGATTTTAACATTGGGTTCTTCATTCCATAAAAGACCAATGCCTGCCTGTAAAGATGGAATGATTATCTCCTTTTTATGAGGATACAGCCCGTTCGTAGGGATTGAAAAAGCTCATCCCAATTGTGAATAGGATGAGCTTTTTATATTACTGATCGATTTTTTGGAAGAAATCGCTGAGAAATCAATAGAAGGAATCTAAAGACTTACCATCCTCGACTGGCACCGCCACCGCCTGATGATCCGCCTCCACCACTATTGGAGCCTCCACCACCTCCGCCGCCTCTTCCGCCACCCCTTGACAAAATGGCTAGAAGGATATGCGTAAGAGCACCTCCAAAAAACTTAAAATCAAGAAATAAAACGACCACAACAATTATGATGAGCAACCAAGCTGGAATACCAAGTCCCTCATCTTCTGTGGGCTGTTGCTCTGGCTGTTGGACAGATTGCTGACCTTGTTCAATTCCATACTCAGCTAGTACCTCATTCGCCAATATCTTATACGTTTCTATAATGGCCCTATTTGGCTCTTGATTTTGTAAATAAGGAATCGTAATCTCATCTAAAATTCTGCCTACTTTACCATCTGGCAGTCTACCCTCTAAACCATAACCCACTTCAATTCTCAATGGCCGTTTATCCATACCTGGTGAGGGATTCATACCAATAATCAGTAATACTCCGTTATTTTTCTCTTTATTGCCAATTCCATATTGGCGAAAAGCTTCATTCGCATATTCCTCGATTGGTCGATCCCCAATCGAATCGATTGTTAGGACAGCGATTTGTGCAGTTGTTTGATTTTCAATGCTTCTCCCTATACTTCTTAATTCTGTTCGTTCTTGTTCATTTAGGAGATTAGCAAAATCTTGTACATAAATATCTCCCACAGGAGCTGGAATTTGGATCTCCTCAGCAAGTGCATTACCCTCTATAAGAAAAAAGGTGATAAACACTAAAAAGAAATGGAGAACCTTGTTCGCTTTCATTACTCATTGCCTCCAAAGTCCACTTTCGGCGTTTCTCCTGCACTCGGATCAGCATTAAAATATTCTTTTTCATCAAACCCAGTTATACTGGCTATGAACGCTCCAGGAAATCTTTTTACCTTTTTGTTATAAAGAGCTACTTCGTCATTATAATCTTTTCGAGCAACGGCAATTCTATTTTCTGTGCCCGAAAGTTCATCCATTAATTGAGTAAACTGCTGATCGGCTTTAAGATTTGGATAATTCTCTACCACAACAAGCAAGCGGCTTAAAGCTCCTGTTAATTCCGTATTAGCGGTGGCTTCTTCTTCCGGTGTATTCGCTCCAGCTAGCCTTGCACGAGCATCTGAAATCTTGGTAAGTACTTCTTCTTCATGTGAAGCATACCCTTTTACCGTATTCACAAGGTTTGGAATCAAATCAAGCCTTCTTTGCAGTTGAGTTTCAATTTGAGCATAGGATTGGTCGACATTTTCTTCAGAATTGACAAAACCATTATAGCTAGACATTAACATAATGCCTAAAACAACAATAACCGCTATAATAATGCCTATTCCCATATATCCTTTTTTCACTTTGAACACGCTCCTTTCTTATAGTATATATCATTTGGAAAACATCTTTCCATTTTTTTGGAGATGTATTCCCAGCGATTACTAAGGATTTTTCCCATTCATTCTTCACCTTTCATATTGTATAATTAGAGAACTTTATGCGCATCTCCTCTTCCTACTTATTTAAATTACCAAAAATCCAAAAATTATAGTTCTATCAATAGGTTATTTACATAATATTTACAAAAAATAAACATTTAATTAACTTTTTGTTGATATTCTAAAATAATGTATGTAAAGAGAGAAAAATCGAAAAGAGAAAGATAAAGATATTGGATCGTTGCTTACATGAAACAAAGCCATATGAAGAAGATAAGCTTATCTTTAAAAGTAAAGAATTTATCATTCATATTCAAAAGGACACTAGTAATGATGTAAAGGAGATGAAANNGAAGTGAGTGCANCAGGATTAGAAAACAGCTTAGATGCNACTATTATNAACTTAAATGNTCATTCTTTTTATAATAACCGAGAATTAAGTTGGCTNGANTTCAACCAAAGAGTATTAGAAGAGGCCATGGATGATCGNAATGCTCTACTTGAAAGATATAAATTTTTAGCTATTTTCAGCTCAAACTTAGATGAATTTTTTATGGTACGTGTAGCAGGTTTAGTAGACCAACGAAAGGCAGGGTATATTCGACCAGAAGATAAAGCAGGATTAACACCTACAGAACAGTTAACTTCTATTACTAAAATTGCACATGAGTTGATTGAAAAACAGGATCAAACCTATTTAAATCAGTTAAATCCTCTTTTAGCAAAAGAACATGTAAAAATCTTATCAATTTCAGATTTGTCACAGGATGAATTGTCTTTTTTAGAAAGTCATTTTAACGAGCATATCTTTCCTGTACTAACCCCTATGGCAATCGATGCCTATAGACCTTTTCCCATGCTATTAAATAAGTCACTTAATCTAGGAATTATCCTCGTAGAAAATAAAGAATCTAATGAGGGAAAAGATCTCCAAGAAAAATTTGCCATTGTACAAGTTCCCTCTGTCATCAAACGTTATATTGAATTGCCTTCAAATCATGCCACAAGACATTTCGTCCTATTAGAAGAGGTCATTTCACGTTTTATTGATCAATTATTTAAGGGATATGTAATAAAGTCTGTTACTGCCTTTCGTATTACTCGTAATGCGGATTTAACCATTCATGAGGATGAAGCAGATGATCTTTTAATTGAAATTGAGGAAGAATTGAAAAAACGCAAGTGGGGAGCACCCATTCGATTAGAAGTACAAAATCAAGTTTATAATAAAAATGTGGTTGATTATTTAATAAAGGAACTAGAAATCCATATTAAGGATGTTTATTTTGTCCAAGCTCCACTTGATTTAACCTTTTTGTTTTCCTTTTACAATACCATCCAATCAACACATTCCCATTTAGTTGATGAAAATGTGATTCCACAGGTACCCCAAGAACTTGTTGAAAATAAGGATATTTTTGAAGCTGCCCTGAAACAGGATATTTTACTGCATCATCCATACGAGTCCTTTGAACCTATCGTTGAATTTATTTCTAAGGCTGCAGATGATCCTGATGTTCAAGCGATTAGCCAAACCCTTTATCGGGTAAGTGGGAACTCCCCTATCATTCAAAGTCTTAAACGAGCGGCCGAAAATGGGAAACAGGTTACGGTGCTGGTGGAGTTAAAAGCTAGATTTGATGAAAAAAACAATGTACAGTGGGCAAAAGAATTAGAAAAAGCAGGCTGTCATGTCATTTATGGGATGACTCACTTAAAAATCCACAGTAAAATTACGCTAATTGTACGCCGCAAGAATAACAAGATTGAGCGCTTTGTTCATTTAGGAACAGGCAACTATAACGATGCGACAGCAAGGACCTATACAGATATGGGGTTAATCACAAGTAATGAACAAATTGGGATAGATGCTACCAACTATTTTAATTACTTAAGCGGCCATATGGAGAAACCTGAATACCATCATCTCATTGTCGCTCCATTTGATATAAGAGATAAATTTATGCTTTTGATTGACCAGGAAATTGCCTATCATCAACAATTTGGAGACGGTTATATCATTGCAAAAATGAACTCGCTCTCAGATAAGAAAATCATCATGAAACTGTATGAGGCATCACGGCAAGGCGTAAAAATCGATTTAATTGTCAGAGGTATATGTTGCTTGAGGCCTGGTATTAAAGGAATTAGTGAAAACATTAAAGTGCGAAGCATCGTTGGAAAATTCTTAGAACATACACGAATTTATTATTTTCATCATCACGGTCAGAAAGAACTTTTTCTCTCATCTGCAGACCTCATGACAAGAAATATGGATCACCGTGTGGAAATATTGTTCCCCATTTTATCAAGTCATATAAAAGAGAAAATCTATACTGTTCTAGAACTTGTTCTCAAGGATAATGTAAAAGCACGTGAACAAGATTCTTCAGGTCATTACCATTATGTAGAACGAAATGCTGATGAAAATGAAGTCAACAGTCAGTCAGCTCATTCTTTGCGAAAGACCTTTTAGTAAAGTACAATCTAAAGATATAGAGAAGAAATCCACAATGGGATTTAAGAATCTATTAACGAGCATAAAAAAACTCTTTCATTTTAAGAAATAGAAAGCAATAGAAGTATATTGATCAGTCAAAATAATACCAACCATCTTACCTAATCTATGTATAGTCAAAAATCAACAACAATTTTTATCCCTACCAATAATTAAAAAGGAACGAATTGCAAATATGGGTAGTACAATTGCGATCCGTTCCTTTTATTGAATGACTGTGTTAGGGATAAAAGCCACTTAACTAATGTCTTCAAATTCCCTTGCGATTCTTTCAAATGCTTCTTTAATTATCGGCCTTGGCGAAGGGATACAGATCCGTTGAAAATTTGATCCTTCTTCTCCAAACATAATACCGCCCTCTAATAAAACATTCGCTTTATTATAGATGCGGTCATGGACTTCCTTTGGTGAAATCCCATAGCCGCTAAAATCCATCCACAAACAATAGGTTCCTTCTGGAATTCTAACCTTCACTTTAGACATTCTTTCAGCTAGAAAATGTACGGCCCATTTCATTGTATCATCGATGTATTCTTTTAATTGATCTAACCAATCTTCACCTTCATTGTAGGCTGCTATAAGGGCAGTTATCGTAAAGGGTGTAGCCATTTGATAACTCATTTCTGCACTAAATTTTTTTCTAAGCTCTGGATTAGAGATGATCACATTTGTGCAATGAAGCCCCGCAACGTTGAATGTTTTATTGATCGCTGTACAAGTAATAATATGGTCAGTCTTGTCCCCTGCTTTTGCTATTGGAATAAAAGTTTGATCCCGTCTAATTAAATCCCCGTGAATTTCATCTGCAACAATTAGCACATTATTTTCAGCACAAATCGTTGATAATTTGTGTAGGTCTTCCCTATTAAATACTCGACCAGTCGGATTATGTGGATTACATAAAATAAACATTTTCGTCGTTTCTTCTTTTGCCTTTGCTTCAAAATCCTCAAAATCAATGGAATAATACCCTTCTTCATCACAGATAAGAGCATTATTGACAACTTGTCTACCATTTCCTTCTATCGCTGATGTAAAGGGCGGATAAACAGGCCGTTGAATAATGATCCCCTCACCAAGTTCTGTAAATGATTTTACGGCCACATTTAATGCATTAACCGTACCTGGACTGTAGATGATTTCTTCCTTCTTGATTTGCCAATCATGTCTCTTATGAAACCAATGCTGAACAGCTTCAAAATACTCGTCTGGAAAAACAGAATAACCAAAGATCCGATGATCCACTGTTTGATGTAAAGCATCAATCACAGGCTGTGGGATGGGTAAATCCATGTCAGCTGTAAATAACGGTAAAGTCTCTTCATCATATCGTTCCGTAAAACCTAACTCTTTTAGGAATTCGCCGCCATCCCATTTCAAAGAATACGTTCCTCTACGATTGACAATCTCATCAAAGTTATATTTCATGCTAAGACACCTTTCATCATTTTAATTTTACCTTACTACGAAACCGATACTTATAACAGTTCCCGAGCCAATAAGTGATAAACTTCTAAACGTTTCTTTTGTGAATGAGGGATACTGCAAATCATCGCTTCATCAAATCCATAATGTTCTTGCTCTTCTTGTAAAAGCACGGCAATTTCTTTTACTGCTCCTACTAAATGTAGTTTACGATTTTCTTTAATTGTCATGCGATCGATCTCGGTTAACGGATAATTTTGAGCTTCTTCAGGTGTCAGCGCTTGACCAATGCGTCCTTTCATCAGGAGCAAACGGGAAATATCTTGCGGACCGGCTTCAAACTCAGCCTCCTCTTTTGTTTCAGCTGTCGTCACCATGTAGGATACATTAATTTCCGGTTTTTTCATAAATGCTGATGGGATAAAGTTTCTTTTGTATAGCTCTAATATTTCTTTCGTCATTTCTCCATTGAAAAACTGCGCAAAAGAATATCCCACACCCCTACGTCCTGCTTGAACGGCACTGTTACCGCTTGAACCAAGCAGCCATGCTTCTGGCAACACGATTTGTGTAGGAGTGGCGATCGTTTTATTGTATAAGCGATCCTCAGGTACCTCATCGTTCATTAACTTTAATGCTGTATCCAATTTTTCATACATATTATTCACCATCGGTTGACGTCCTTCAGATAATGCATAGATAGAGTAATTATCCCCGCCTGGAGCTCTACCCACACCAAAATCAATCCGTCCTGGTGAAAATGCACTGAGCGTTTTAAACACTTCAGCCAGTTTTAATGGGGAATAGTGCATCATCATGACTCCACCCGTACCAATACGAAGATGATTTGTTTTGGCGGCCAAATGGGCTGCTATTACTTCAGGAGCTGAACTTGTAAATGCATTTGTTCCATGATGCTCTGCCATCCATAATCGATGGTAGCCTAATTGATCTGTCAATATCGCCAGTTCTTCTGCATTTTTTAATGCACCCACTGCAGTATTCCCTACCGTAACAGGTGCTTGATCCAATACACTCAATCTCATGTACTATACATCCCTTCTCTATCCGCTTTCGACAATGTCCTATAGCTTCCTTTTGTTATTCGTGTAGTGTACAACAGCTTTACACGAACAGGTTCTTTTGTATAGCTCTTACAACTAAAATTCAATTAAGAAAAAAAGCCGAAATCTACAGGATTTCAGCTTTTTTCTTATTTTAGTAATGAAGATTCAACAAGCTTTCTCATTACATGAACTTGTCCGACATGTGTCGATTCATGGAATGCCGTAAAACTAACTAATTCTCCATATGTTGAATTTCCTAAAACTGGTTCTGGTAACTTAACTTGAAACTGTTCATTCGGGAGTTCCTTAATGCGTTCTAATTGACTCTTTAGCTGTTCTGCAAGTGTTTCAACACTTGGAACCTCACTTTTCCATGCTGATGGTTTTGATCCATATCCGAATAACTCATTATATTCTGCAGGAAGTTGACCTTCTGCTCCAAAAAGAAAGCCTTCCGCACTTGTTAAAATATGACCAAGTTGCCAATGAATTGTATTCGGGAGTCCTTCTAATTGCACATCAAATCGTTCTTTCGCCAGTCCCTCAATGTCCTTTGATAATCCAGCTCTACCCAATTCAAATTGTTTTTTTACTAATTCACTCATTTGCTTTCCTCCATATTCACTTTTTCTTTATTTGATTATGTATTTCGTTTCAAACTTATTATAACTTATTGTTCCTATTTATTCTCTTTTCAACACTTCCAATACACATTTCAAATCCTTAATCTTTCAATTAGTTCCCATTTATTAGAAGGAAAAAGCTGAAATCACATAGATTCCAGCTAATCTTTTCCTTTATTTTGTTTCGAGTAATGCCGTTTCAATAAGTCGTTTCATCGCATGTATTTGCCCAAAGTGATAGGTTTCATGATAAAAAGTAAAACCTGCTAATTCTCCTACTGTTGTACATCCTAATTTAGGTTCAGGCAATAATTCATTAAATCGTTCATTTGGAATGTCGTTAATACGTTCATGCTGTTTCTTTAACTCCTGAACAAGTGTAGCTATACTTGGAACCTCCCCTTTCCAATCAGAAGGTTTTGTTTTTGGAGCAAATAATTCTTTATATTCAGCAGGAAGTTGTCCATTTTCAGCAAACAAAAAACCTTCCGTAACAGTCAAGATATGCCCCACATGCCAATGAATCGTATTGTTGAACCCCTCTGGCTGAATATCAAAAACATTATCTGCTATTTCTTCCACTCTCGGATATAATCTTGTACGTAGTACTTCAAATTCTTTTTTAATTAATTCTCCCATGTGATCTCCTCCAATTGTATGTTCCACCCTTATCATTATGTAATATTACGAATTTTAAGGCAACTATTTTCTACTTTTATCAGAAATCGAAGAGGACTCCATAAATTTGATTTAAGAATAACTCTTTTCTAATTTGAAATAATAACTAGTAAAAGGAGTGATTGATATGACAACTCAAGATGTGGTCCATACACTAAACACCTTTCTGAAGGGACAGTATATGGGTATCCATGCATATGAACATCATATAGAGAAATTAAAAGATCTTAGTATAAAGAAAGAATTCCAAACCATACAGCAAGACCATAAACTTCATGCAATGAAAGTCGCGGAAAGAATACAAAATCTCGGAGGAACTCCAGTTGATGATGAAGGGTTTGTAGGTTCTATTGAAGGCTTTCTTGGTCAATTTAAGATCCCAGATACTACGGAGGAAATCATAAAAAGTGCCTCAGAGGGAGAAGATTATTATGGCATAAATATATCTGAAGAAATCGTCAAAGGAGATTTAGATCCAGAAAGTCGCAAATTAATTGAGGATATTTTGGATAAGGATCGAGAACATGTCGTTCGATTGAGCCGGTTCGTTCATTAAATCATGATATTATCAGAAATTTAATTATAGAGAAAAATGTCTTTCCTCATAGANNAATATATTAACCTACTAGGGAAAGACGCTTTAGTTTATATTTCTATATCATAATGATTCATTAATACTAACTCGACCCGAGCCACTTTAAATCTTAGGACCGTCTTTAATTGATCTGATGGTGTTTTTCTAGCATCAGATATATATATTTCTTTATGCCGTTTGTCTAATCTCCTTAAACCGTTTTCCTCACAATATTTTTCCATGATGGAAAAAGACTTTGGTTCATCATCATAACTGCCATGATGCATCATCTGAACGCACGATCCATCAGCTAATACTTCAAACT
>C688J18823_10000291_pt1 | contig 28801 bp, 21 predicted proteins | sample HopSoiMetagenom1_FD_18823 | JGI IMG/M metagenome (IMG submission 18823) | reverse complement strand
TGAACGTCGGTAGCGCTCAACGCGAGGATTCAAATGAGTGGGTCTCCACGAGAGTGGCGGCTGCGCTGCACATTATTGAATAACCGACGCTTAAGGGCAAGTCGGTGTCTGGGCACGGCATCTCAAAAGCCCGTTAACAATCCTCATATTTGCGTCTAGGTTACTACAGTAACCCGTCTCCGCATTAAAAACACATCTAGAATGGCTGGCAAGAGGATCCAGTGCCGCTGAGCAGGAAATCTTTTATGTGGTTGGGTGTGAGCACCGCGCTGGCTGCAAGCCTGGTGCTTGGCGCGATCGTTCTGCCCCGTTCCTTTGNTCTCACTGCATTCAGTGACATCGTTCAGTCNCTTCTGCTGATCTTNGGCACTTTCGCATTCCTTCCGCTGATTTCACGGTCCCGTGGGCGTATTCGTCTGTTCTGGTCGCTCATTACGCTCGGACTGTCGTTCTGGCTGATATACCAACTGTACTGGACATATTACGAGGTCATTTTACGGAAGGATGTACCCGAGTTGTGCACATGGGACGTCGTGCTTTTTCTGCACATCGTCCCGCTTATGGCAGCGCTGGCGTTACGCCCGCACATGCCGCGAGACGAGTACGCCGCTAGGATTGGGCAGCTCGATTTTGCTCTCCTGCTGGTTTGGTGGCTGTATCTCTATGTGCTGATCGTCGTGCCTTGGCAGTATGTCGTGCCGGATATCTCCGCCTACAATCGCGACCTGAACATTCTGTATTCTGCGGAGAAGCTCGCCCTTCTTGCTGGACTGACTGTGTGTTGGATCATCAGTACAGCTCACTGGAGAAGGCTCTATATGGCTCTGTTTGCCATGAGTCTCTGCTATTCCGCGAGTTCCACCGTCGCGAACTGGGCGATTGGGCGGAAGGTGTATTACAGCGGCAGCCTCTACGATGTCCCTCTCGTTGTCGCAATGGCAACGCTCCCGTGGATAGCACTTTGTACAAAGGCCGATAAACCCGAGGGCGTGTTGTCGGGCTCGACCGTGTACGGCGTCTGGGTAGCTCGCTTCAGTATGATTGCGACGTTTTCGCTGCCGTTGCTCGCAGCGTGGTCCGTCGCAGACCAGACGATCGCTGCACGCATTCGCGTTTTCCGGCTGGGGCTGACATTAGTGGCTGCGTTCTTGATGGGAATCATGGTATTCATCCGGCAAAGGATTCTCGACCGCGAACTGAACCGGTTGCTTCAACATTCCCGTGATTCGTTTGACAGGCTGAAGCGTCTGCAGGCACAAATCCTTCAATCCGAGAAGTCCGCTTCTATCACGCAACTGATCGGAGGCGCCGCGCACGAACTGAATAACCCGATCACGGCCATGTTGGGATACTCCGATCTTCTATTGAGCACTAGCCTGACCCCAGAGCAACAGCCCTTTGCTGCGAAGATCGGGTTGTACGTTCGCCGAACTAAGTCTTTGGTTGCCAGCCTCATCAGCTTCGCACGTCAGGCACCAGCTCCCAAGACCCAACTGGACCTGAATACTCTCGTTCGAACCGCGGTGAAGCTGACACAGCCGCAGTGGGAATCGCTTGAGATGGACGTTCGCACCGAACTCGACAACAATCTTCCCCGGGTTGTGGGGGATTCGAACCAGTTGCTTCAGGTCTGCTTGCAGTTAGTTTCAAGCTTTTTGCATTTACAGAGCGAACGCGCCGGACGATCGCTGACCATTTCCTCTACGCTACAGCGTGGCAGCTGTGTCCTCCAGATCACGACAGAGGCCAAGTCTTCAAGCTTCCATGCCGAAGGATCTCCTCGACTGGGCACCTTCGATAACTCCATGGGGCTCAGCGCGTGCCGAGGGATTCTTCACGAACATCAGGGCGAGGTCTCGTGTGAAGAGCGCAGCGATGGCGCAATGGTGCTACGCGTGGAATTGCCGGCAGTCGCTGCGGCCACTCCCAAAGAAGCTAATGTGCCGGTGCTGTGGCGACCTCAACCGTCCGCTTGAGCTGGCCGCACGCGGCATAAATGTCCCGGCCGCGCGGACGCCTTACGAATGCTGGTATCCCCGCGTGCCGCAGAGTTGCCTGGAACTCCGTCACCCGATCCGCACCTGGTGTAATAAACGCGATGCCTGGTCCCGGATTCAGCGCGATTAGATTCACCTTGCACCGAATCCCTTGCAGCAAGGCCGCCACTTCTTTCGCATTTTCCGATGAGTCGTTCACCCCTCCAAGCAGCACGTATTCGAAGGTGATCCATTCGCGCGGTCGCAGCGGAAACTCCCTCGCCGCGTCCATCAGCATTTCCAGACGCCACTTCTTGTTCAAAGGCATCAATTGCGTTCGTAGCTCCTCGTTCGGTGCATTGAGCGAAATGGCGAGTTTGGGACGAATTCTCTCCAGACCGAAATCGTGAATGCGGGGGATAATTCCTGCCGTCGAAACCGTCATTCGCCGTTCGGCAATTCCGACCTCCTCTACCAGCAGCCGTGCCGCTTTGATGAAATTGTCGTAATTCAGGAATGGCTCTCCCATTCCCATAAACACCAGGTTGATGCGGTCTTCGGGCGGCGATACATTCTGGTCCTTGAGCACCGCGCAAACCTGGCCAACAATCTCGCCCGCGGTCAGATTGCGTTTCACCCCGAGTTGCGCCGTAAGGCAAAACTGGCAATCAACCGCACATCCGACCTGGCTGGAGATGCAGATCGTCGAACGCCCCTGATTCTGTCCCTGCACTCGCTTGTCCCGTACAGGTGCCTCTTCGGAAGTTGCGAAGCGTTCCGCCAGGTCCCCCGCCTCGCTGCCGTCTCCGGCCTCCCCGCCGTCCCCTTCCGGCATCCAAACTGTCTCGACGCTCTGGCCATCGGCAAAGCCCATCAGATAGCGGACGGTGCCATCCTGCGACACAAATCTCTGCTCAATGCGCGGCAATCCGACCGAAACACCCTGTTTCGCAAGCTTCGCCATCAACTCCTGCGGCAGAGTCGAGATCTCCTCGATGGAGGCAGCTCGCTGCCGGTACACGCCCTCCTGGAGCTGGTTTGCACGATAGCGGCGCTCGCCGAGGCGCTCGATGAGTGCTACGGCGTCCTCCTTGTTCAAACCGAGCAGCGTAAGTTTGTCTAAATCAGTCATAAACCTCGCAAATATCGGACTGCCGCTAAGACAATGAGGATTCCGTCTTCCTCAGTTTACCGATTTTCCCAATAAAACGCCTAAGTTATTGATTCCAATGGATCAAAGTTGCCCCGCACTCACGGCTCGCATATGTCAGAATAAGGCAGGTTCATCTTAGGCCGCTGGGGTTCCACAAGGACGGCCGCTGCACAAACAAATGGTCCAAGAAGTCCGCAATATCCGTCGTCAGAAGCTGCCCAACGGGCTCACCGTGATCACGGAGCAGATGCAGCACATCCGCTCGGCGTCCATTGGCATTTGGCTCGAAACCGGTTCCCGGGACGAAGCGCCCGAATGGAATGGCATTTCGCATTTTATCGAGCACATGGTCTTCAAAGGTACCAAGCACCGAACGGCGGAGGAGATCGCGCGCCAGGTCGACTCAATTGGCGGCAACATGGACGCCTTCACCGCCAAGGAGTGTATTTGCTTCAACGTCAAGGTTCTTGACGAGCACATCCCCACAGCTCTGGATATCCTCAGCGATCTGGTCCTGAACCCGGTATTCGATAACGCCGACATTAGCCGCGAGCGCGGCGTCATCATGGAAGAAATCAAGATGGACGAGGATAACCCCGATTATCTGGTCCACGAGATCTTCACACAGAATTTCTGGAAGGACCATCCGCTTGGCAAGCCGATCCTCGGCACCAAAGAGACGGTTAAGCGGTTTGAGCGGCCACCGATTCTCGACGCGTACGCTCACCGGTTTGCGCCCAACAACATCATTGTCTCTGCTGCCGGAAATCTTGATCATGACCGCTTCGTCGAATTAGTGACCCGGCAGTTCGAGCACATGAAGCCGACGACCAACGGCTTCCATTCCTCTGCTCCCAAAATCGTTTCCCGGATCACGCTGAGGAACAAGAAGGCCTTGGAGCAGGTGCAGCTCTGCATCGGTGTCCCGTCTCATCCGATCGCACATGAAAAACGGCATGCGGGATACATCCTCAATACGGTTCTCGGTGGCGGCATGAGCTCGCGGCTGTTCCAAAACATCCGCGAACGGCAGGGACTTGCTTATTCCATTTACAGCGATCTGAATCCGTATCGCGACACGGGGTGTCTGGCGGTATATGCCGGAACTTCGCTTGCATCTGCCGCGAAGGTTGTGCAGTCGGTGGTCAGCGAATTTCGCAGCCTCAAAACCGAGGCCGTTTCCGAGGACGAACTCCGTCGCGCGAAGGCTCAGCTCAAAGGCAGCCTGATGCTTTCGTTAGAGTCCAGCACGTCTCGCATGTCCAACCTAGCTCGGCAGGAGATGTACTTCGATCGATTTTACGATCTTGACGAACTGATTCAGAGAATCGAAGCCGTGACTGCGGGCGATCTTACGGAACTCGCAAATGAGTTCTTCAAGACCGAGTCCGTGGCTGTCACCGCTCTCGGCAACCTGAACGGCCTGAAACTCACCCGCGATCAACTGGCCTGCTAAACCTGCCTGTTCTTTCCGTCTCTGTTCTGTCAACTCCGCTGTAACTTCGTGCCACCCTGCACATCCCATATCTGCCTCAGGAAAGACCTGCACGGCAAGGAGAAAATATGAACAAGTTCATTGGCAGTTTGACTCTCGCGTGTGCCCTCTGCGCTTCGGTGGCCGCCTTCGCCCAGGACCAGATGAAGCAAGATGACATGAAAAAGGACGACGCCCAGCACGACACCATGAAAAACGACAAAATGAAGAAAGAGAAGAAGAGCAAAAAGCCCGCCAAGAAGGATCAGATGAAAAGCGACGATATGAAGCAGGACAATATGAAACAAGACAAAATGAAGAAAGATGAGATGAAGAACAATTAGGCGGCTGCGTCCGGATCATCGGGCGCAGGCAATCAGCCCGCGCCCCTTTTTTATTTCTTAACAATTCCTGCGCTTGCTGACTTCACTGTCCTGCATGGGCCTGAACTTGATGATCATCAAGTTCACTTTCTATATACAGTTCCGCCTCCAGTTCCAGTGAGATGGGCCGCGCGGAGGCTGTCTCCAGATACTTCCGCATACAGCGGACACATGGAACATAGCCCTCGTGCATCGCTTCTTTTGCGCTCATCGTCCGTTCCTTGTCCTTGTTGTGAATGAACGGACAACCTGGAACGTGAAACTCCTTAGCATCGGCTGAAACCACGACTATCAATTCTGGAGGAACACCGTGTGCCGGTTGCGCATGCTCCGAAAGTAGCGGATGCGGCACGCTCAACGAATTCGCCACCCGAAAGCCGCCGCCGATTAAGAGCAATGCCGCAACGGGAACGAGCCAAGCCGACCATACTCTCCAGCCTCCGTTCGCAACCCGGACCTCCCGTGCCAAACGTGTTTCAAGTCTCCGGCTGAAACCTGAAGGAACTTCGATCATGCGTTCATCGCCATACAGACGAACGACGTTGCGCGTCCCTTCGAGCACTGATCGGCATCGCGCACACGCCCGAAAATGATCGTCCATCGCTGCGCGCAGATCAACATGGACTTCTTCTTCCAGGTAGTTCGATATCTCGCGCCACACCTGTTCGCATTGGACTACCATGGCTTGGTCCCCTTCTGAAATGGCAAGCGGCTGAACCAACCTTGTTGCCACCCGCCGGACAGCAGATCGCGCAACATTAGCCGCGCCCGCAACAACCGCGTTTTTACTGATGCGATCGAGATACCCAGCGCATCCGCGGTCTCTTGAATATTCAAATGCTCCATATCTCTCAACACAAACACTTCCCGATACTTGCGATCTAACGACGCCAAAGCCTGCGCCAGTTTCTGCCGAACCTCTTTCCGCTCCAGAGCCTCCGACGGAATCTCGCGCCAATCGGCAAAATCTCTCGGCGCATATTCGCCGTCTTCGTCGCGATGGTCGTCGATTGCTTCCATCTTTGCAGTCCGTTCTCTTCGCCTTCGCATCAGCGCTTCGTTCACGGTGATCTGAATGAGCCACGTACTGAAGCGGGCTTCCGCACGGAACTGCCGAATATTTGACAGAGCCTTCAGCATCGCCTCCTGCGCGACATCTTCGGCATCGCTCTCGTTTCGCAGGATCGAAAGCGCTGCTGCGTATACTCTGCGCTCGTACGGCCGCACGAGTTCGTAGAAGAGTCCGCTGTCGCCGCGCTGCACGCGCGCGATCAGGTCCTGCTCGCGCATCGTGTCTCCGACCCCCGTGTTGTAAACCACGTTCGCTTCGGCCATCTCCCCCGCCGCGTCAGTACTCTGGATCCTTCTTCCAACCCGTCAGCATGGACGCAAAGTTGTTCCAGCCGTGCAGAATGACCATCACGAGATGACCGAAAACAAATCCGAGCATCACCCACATCACGATGAAATGCCACAACCGTGCCCAGTGAAATCCGCCCATGAGCCACGCCAGCCAGGAGAATTGCACCGGCTTCCAAATGGCAAGCCCGGTCAGCACCGACAGCACGCCGAGGATGATGACTGTCGTATAAGCTTGCTTCTGCAGGGAGTTGTAAGCTTCGCCTAACTCCGGCTTCGGACCACGGAAGAAATAGTGCTTAACCACAGGCCAGGCGCCAGGAATGTCCCGATGCGTGAACATTACCTGCCGGTAGTTCCCGCTGAAAAGCTGGTATCCCAGATAAATCAGCCCTGTCGCCATGTAGATCCACATGAAGGTCAAATGCCACTGCAACGCTCCGCCCAGCCATCCCCCAATCGCGAAGGCTTTAGGCCAGTGCAGTAGATCGTGCTGCGGAATCTTGGCTCCGAAGCTGGGAAATGCACGAAAAATCTGCAATCCGCTGCCGACCATTACAAACAGAGCAATCGCATTCACCCAATGACATAAGCGGACGATGAGTGGGTGCTCATAGGCGGCACGACCGATGGACTCAGTCTCGTCCCCGCGCACCCGAACAATCTCGACGACAGCACTACCCATGCATCCTCCGAATCTAGAGCCCGTAAAACGAGGAGTATCCCTGATCTTCCCAATACCCCACTTTTTCCAGAACGTTCGTGACCTTCAGATCAGTCAAGTACTTCGCCTGCTTGTAGCCAATCTTGGTGGGCACGTTCAAACGCAGCGGCGCGCCGTGCTCCCGCGTGAGCGGCCGATCATACATTTCGTAGCAGAGCAATGTTTGCGGATGCAGGGCCGTAGCCATGTCCAGCGATTCGTAATAGTCATCCGCACACTTAACACTGACAAACCGCGCCGTGCTGTCCGCTCCAATTACACTGAGAAAATCCGAAAGCCGAGCACCGCCAAAGCGGCCAATGACGTCCCAGCCTTCCACGCAGACGTGGCGAGTATTTTGCCGAACTAGCGGCAACACTTGAACCTGATCGAGCGTGTATTCGCCCGGCTTTTTCACCAGGCCACTGACCGCCAAACTCCAGTTCTCCAAGATTACCCCGGGATCGTCCACGTCGTAGTCGTTGATCGGGAACTTCTCAAATCGGGTGACATCAGAATCCCCGAAAGTGGGTGCGAGATGCCCCGTTCGGAACATGCGAGCCGATACCCAGTCACTGATGCCTAGGCCCTTCTTTAAAAGTGATTTCTGAAAGCGAGGAACCGCAAATGCCCCAAGAGCCAATACTGGAGTCAGCTTTAGAAGCTCTCTTCGTGATAACGCAGAGAGTTTCCGCTCTCGGATCTGCTTCCTATCGGCTTTGTGCTCCGCCATTTTCTCCGAACCCGATTTCGGGTTCACTTCGTCTGTATCCATTCTCTCCCGGCTCCAGGGACTCCTTCTCCATGGGATTCAGATCAGCCCACAAAGTTACGACAAGATACACTGAGGTCCAACTCGGCGAAAGGGCCTTCTGAGTTAGGCGGATGCCGCCGTTTTTGTGGCATTTGCACGCTTTTCAGGGCATACTAGGCCGTTACTGTCCACTGCTGTCCCAGGATTCGCAAATGCAGCCATCTAAGACGTTCTTATCCCGAGCGAGTCGTCGCCTTTTGTCCTCGCCGGAGGACGCCTCGCAAGAGCCGACGCAGCGACGGCTGATGGTGGTTGCACTCTCTTTGCTCGTCGTTGCATTAGTGGCGGTTCTCTACCACGATCGCGATTTTTGGTTTCCAGACGCTGATCAGGCCGAGAACCAGCTTCAACAGCCTGCCTCTGCGTCGAACACATTGGCCGTGGCGCCCCAAAAAAAAGCACCGGTGAGCCGCAGGAATTTAGTCACTGTGAAGCCCAGATTGAACGCATCGGCGCAACGGGAATCCCAGCCGCCCATGATGGCAGTTGCGTCTAGAACGGTGCTTCCACCCCTGGAAGTGGAAGTTATTGCGGGCGACACGCGTCGAACCGTGCGGCCTCCCAGCAACGAAGTCAAAGTCGACTTGGGTTTGAGATCACCTCAGGAAAATCCGGACGCGTTCAGCCAACCTGAAAATGCAGCAGCGGCCACCAACAATGCCGCAGAACGCGTGCAGATGTCGACCGACGCCTCGCAACTGGTGAGCCGTTCCGTAGAGCCGGGTTACCCATTATTGGCGCGTCAGATGCAAGTGCAAGGCTCCGTAATATTGCTGGCGATGATCGGCCGTGACGGTACAGTTCAAGATTTACGTGTGCTCAGCGGTCCTCCAATTCTCGCCACCGCGGCTCGTGAAGCTGTACGGCAGTGGCATTTCAAGCCCCACTACGAGGGTTCAGACGCCGTCGAGACGCTCGCCAAGGTCACCGTAAACTTCACGATTTCAACCAACTGAGAAAAAAGTGAAGCTCCATAGCTTCAGAGCCTCTCAGTGTTCCTGACGACTTCTGAAACAACGAGCGCCTCGATCGTTTCTAGTCAGGGCGCAAGAGCAAGTCCGCGCCAGAACTGCTCGGTGCCAAACATAAGGTATGGGCTCAGTGACGTGCCTATAGAACTCCCGGAATATCCATACCCAAGAGCGCGTCATTACGTAAGCAGCTGAAAAGCTGCGCTCTTTTGATTTTTGTAGGACCTTACCCTGCCCGAGGCTGAAGTTGCTTGTGGATTTGCCGATCACTCCTGTAGCCGTTTCAACGGCAGCCGCATGTTCTCCATCGATGATCCTGAGATCTGTCGCAGCATGCTTGAGAGCCTGCCCACAGGCCTCTGTGTGCTTGATTTGCAGAAGAAGATCGTTCTCTGGAGCGATGGGGCTGAGCGCATCTCTGGCCATAAGCGTCATGAAGTTGTGGGTCATTCCTGCGTTTCAGAACCGCTGCTGCATTGCGACCAGCCAGGATGCGAATTCTGTAGCGAGGATTGTGCTGTAGCCCGAGCAATGAAAACGTCTCACCCGACCCAGACCTTCGGATTTCTACATCACAGAGCGGGACACGAAGTGCCGGTCCAAATTCATGCGGTTCCTGTCCATAACGACCACGGTTCCATTATCGGCGCAGTCGAAACCTTTTCCCACATACCGCAGGCCGCCAACCCGGATCGTCGCGATACATTACGGCAGTTTCCCGAGTCTGTGGATCCTGCCACCGGAGTCGCCAATCGCGCCGCGATGCAGTCTCATCTTCGCCATGCTCTGATTTCCGGGGTAGAGATGCACATCCCGTTTTCGGTCCTTCTGTTACGTGTGGAAGGATTGGCACATTTCCGCGCAAGTTTTGGGCCGGAAGCGGCGGCTTCTTTTCTCCGCGTGGTGGCACGAACTCTCGAAATTGCTCTCTGGGTGACGGACTCCATCGGACGATGGAGTGAGGATCAGTTCCTCATCATCCTCAGCGGCTGCACAGAACAGGCGCTTTCTGCGGTGCGGGAGCGAATCCGGCACATGCTTGCCGGTGAAGGCATTGAGTGGTGGGGAGAACGCCGATCCCTCCCAACTTCGATCGGAGAAGCCATTCCCCAAGCTGAAGACAATATAGAGTCGCTGATCAAGCGCGCTCAGACATCGCTCGAAGCGGCGTCGGCTTGGCGGAATCGCAGCTCGTCGATCGCAGGCGGCCAGTCTTCCGGGAGCTAGGAATGTTTGCAATTATTGGCATTCTCATTGTTTTCGGGTGCATCGTCGCTGGATATCTCATGGAACACGGGAATATTCGTGTCCTGATTCAACCGGCCGAACTGCTCATCATTGGCGGGGCCGCGCTGGGGACCATTCTTGTTGCGAATCCACTTCATATCATCAAGAAAATCGTGGCGGGCGTTAGCAGCGTATTCGGCAGTTCCAAGTTCGGCAAGCAGACGTATATCGATACGCTGAAGATGATGTATGACCTGCTCAACAAGGCCCGTAAAGATGGCCTGATGGCCCTTGAGGCCGATGTGGAGGAGCCAGAAAAGAGTCCGCTGTTCTCGAAGAACCCGACCTTTCTGAAGAATCACCACATTCGCGATTTCGTTTGCGATTCGCTCCGCATGGCCATCACTGGGGTCGATGCTTTCGATCTCGACCAAATGCTCGATCTCGATCTCGAAGTACACCACCAGGATTCTACGCAACCTACAGCAGCCCTGAGCACCATGGCGGATTCGCTGCCTGGGCTCGGCATTGTGGCTGCTGTGCTCGGGGTCGTAATTACAATGGGCGCTCTCGGCGGGCCGCCGGAAGAAATCGGCCAGAAAGTTGCGGCAGCCCTGGTGGGTACGTTCCTCGGTATTCTGCTCTGTTATGGACTGGTGGGTCCCCTCGCACAAAGCATGGCGAAGGCCGCCGAAGAGGAGCACGCATTCCTGTACGTCATGCGCGTGCTCATGATTTCATTCCTGAAGGGTACGGCCCCAATCATGGCCGTCGAAGTAGCGCGGCGTGCCGTTCCTGGCCACGTGCGGCCCTCCTTCAAAGAACTAGAACAGGCCTGCCGCCATGGCGGATCCTCTGCAGCGGTGGCGGCTGCGGCTTCGTAGCCCATGCAAGCCGGGGACAAAACACGTCCGATCATCATCCTCAAGAAAAAAGGAGGTCACGGAGGCCACCATGGGGGCGCATGGAAAGTTGCTTATGCCGATTTCGTCACCGCCATGATGGCGCTCTTCATCGTTCTCTGGCTTCTAAACACCAGCAAACAAGTACAGGACGCCGTCGGCGGATACTTCAAGGACCCCACCGGGACATCAAAAAAAGTCGGGTCCAACATGCTCGGTGCAGGCGAGAATTTTCTCGTCACCCGCGACAACATGCCCAAACTCAAAGAGCAGTTGCAACAGGCCATGCAGCAGATGGCCGACTTTGAAAAGCTAAAGAACCATATCGATATGACGGTAACCACGGAAGGCCTCCGCATCGAACTATCGGAGGCAGAGAGCGGCACCTTCTTCGACAATGGTAGTGCGCAACTCAATGAAGATGGGGCGGCGCTTCTCGTCACGCTGGCGGGTGAACTCGGCAAGCTCCCCAACAAACTCTCGATCGAGGGCCACACGGATTCTCGTCCCTACGCCCCGTCCGCGAGCTATGGCAACTGGGAACTCTCCGCCGACCGCGGCAATGCGGCTAGGCGCGTCATGCAAGCGAACGGCATCCGCCCGGACCAGGTGAGCCAAGTCCGCGGTTTTGCTGACCAGCGCCTGCGTACACCCGAAACACCGCTAGACCCGTCGAACCGGCGTATCTCCGTGATCGTTCAATACATCTTGAAAAATGCAGAGGAAGAGACCAGGTCCAACAATTCCGCTGCAGAGAAGAACGTCCCTCCTAAGCCCGAGAAGAAACCGGAATAGAAACACCAGCGATTGAATAGGAGCAAACATTTCACAACGAGTTCCCATTGTGTGTCGCAATGTGCCACACTATTTCACAACAAACGTCATGATCACCTTCCAGCCAATTGGATACGTGCGCAGCCCATACAAGAGCACTCAGGAGATCCCGAAAGGTCTCGGCGCGAAGCATGAGGCAGAGGGGGTGCTGGAATTATTGCCGCAGTTCGAAGCAGGCCTCGGCGATATCGAAGGCTTCTCTCACCTGATTGTGTTATGGGCATTTGATCGCGTGGACGGATTTGAACTAACCGCCACGCCGCCATCAGACAATCGCCCGCACGGCGTTTTTGCCACGCGATCTCCGAAGCGTCCTAATCCGATCGGCCTGACCGTGGTCGAATTGATCAAACGTGACGGTAGATCTCTCTCCGTCCGCGGCATTGATATGCTTGACGAGACCCCCATCCTGGATATAAAGCCCTACCTGTCGAGCATCGCGGAGGAGAAGCTGCGCCGCGGGTGGCTGGCTGAAGCCGAAGCGCGAAAGGCAAGAGATAGCGCACTCTGATTTTTACTATTCTGCGTACGCAATCGTGCTGAGCAATGCGTTCGCATCCTGACGCGAGTCCAAGCGTGTGTGCTGCACGACAATCGGAACGTCAGACTCAATCACGCTTGAATAGTCCGTGCCGCACGGGATGGGCTCTGGATCCTTCAGATTGTTAAACCGCAAATGCTTCGTTCGCCTCGGTGGAATCCTAATCTCATACGGACCCACAGGGTCCCGGTCTGAAAAATAAACCGTGATCTTTACGTGCGCCTCCTGCTCAGAAGTGTTCAGCAGGCACGCAGCCTCGTGACTTGTCATCTCTGGCCCGGGCCCGTGACTCGAAGGTGGGATATACCCCTCCGCAATCGCCCAGACCTTCTTTCCCACTGCTTTCGTCATCATCCAACTCCCAAGTTTCTTAATTCAAGATTCCGTCAGGGAATCAGGCTCTCCATCACATCCTTGATTCGCTCGCCCACTCCGGCCGTTAGCGACCAGGGGCTCGGCTGCCGCAGAATGTGCAACGTCCCGCGTTTGTCGACAACATCGAAACGCGTACTCTTCCCCTTGCGGTAAAAACGAATGCTGGTCACGGCCTTACCTACATGCAGATTCCGTAACGTGATTTCTGGAAGCCAGTCCGGTAGCTGAGGATCCAGCAGCAGCAGCTTCATCGCAGCAAATGGGTACAGCCCCAGCATCGCTTGCAGAATAGAAAAGAGGGCCGATGACGACCACGCTTGCGGCCAATTGGCTTTTGGATACAGAGCGGGGAACGGATGTTCCTCATCACGGGCGTGCCCGCTAAAGCACTCCGGCAGCCGGTTGTAGTCGAAAAGAGTTGTTGCCTCGAACATCCCGCGTGCGATCGCGTGCAGTTCGTCGATCAACCCATATCGCATCATCCCCATCGCAAAGCTGCCATGTTCGACGGGCCACACAGCGCCTCGATGATAGCTGTACGGGTCGTAGGCAGGATGATCTGCCGATAACGTCCGTACTCCCCATCCGGTGAACATGTCCGGCTCCAATATCCGCTGCGCGACTGGGCGTGCGAACTCGTTGTGGACGATCCCGCAGGCCAGTAGATGCCCGGGATTCGACGTGATGGATTTGATCTGTTTCCTCTCAGGATCCAGCCCCAGCGCATAAAATTTCTTCTCGGGCATCCAGAAGCGATCATTGAACCGCTTCTTTAGTTCGCTCGCCTGGTCGAACAAACGGCGCGCCTCATCGTGCCGGCCGAAGAACCAGAACATTTCCGACATGCGCAGCTTCGCCACATAGACAAAGGCCTGCTCTTCGCAAGTCGATATCGGGGTGTCGACCTGCCGCCCATCTTCATAGACAATTGCATCGCCTGAATCCTTCCATGCCTGGTTTTTGTTTCCCTGCGATGAGAGTGTCCGATAGTCATAGAATCCATCGCCGAAGAGGTCCGTGTAGTCGTCTTTCCATTTCAAGCCAAGCACGGCAGGTCGTAACAGCGGTTTGACAACATTCTCATCCCCCGTCCAGTGCCAAAGTTCCGACAGCACAACCGGATAAAAAGCCGATGGAGTGGCTGCCCCGTAGTAGCGCGTCCGCGGATTGTAGTAGAGACTAGCCAGGGGTCCCGTGTGTGCCTCGTGCAGCATGCGCCCGGGCTGCTCGTCGCGCCAATTGTTCTCCAGCTTGCCCTGCCACTTCGGTAATTCGCAGAGCGCACCTGCCATCATCTGCGTAGACGCCAATGCCGCCTGCCAACCCGTGGTCAATGTGTCCCGCCCGAACAACGCGATGTAAATCGGGAGGCCGGCGGCCATGACCCATGCGCGGTTCCCATGGTCCATGTCAGGCAGACGCAGCGACGCCAAGTCGGTCTTAGCCTGCAGAACGGCTGCTTCCACAACTCCCGCCAGCTTCGGATCCTTTGCTGTCTCAAAATGCGTGGCCTCGCTCAAAAAGATCATTCGCTTGCGTTCGAGTTCGTTGTTGCCGCCGAAGAACTGTCGGCAGTCATAGAGCGGCGGCATCTTCTTGCCCTCGACTACCGGGACGAATTTCACGCAGGTATGCCAAGACTCGCCCGGCTTCAGCTTGAACTTGAACCGCAGCTTCGAATCTCGATAGCTCACCGGAGATTTCGCTTTTTCAACGCGGACAATAAATCCGCGATGCAGATGCGCAATCCCGCGGTTTCCCTGATGTGAATACTGATGCTCGTTCCTGTAGTCGTACGTGAGTTCTGCTGTGCGGGCCGACAGGCGTTTCCACGATTGTTTCAGCCTTCCGAATTGCTTTCGCTTGAAAGTCTCCGCCTGATCGGCAAAATCGGCGTCGAGTTCAATTTCGAAACTGATATCGGCAGCGGTTTGGGAGAAGTTCGTAAAATCGATGTCCTCGTGCACACCGTAGCCGACGGTCCGAGTCACTTTCATCTCGATCGTCTCTTCGGACACCTGCTCCATTTCTCCTGAGCCCGTATCCTCCTTCCACTCGCTTCCGGCGGCAGGCGAGATGTAATACCCCAGCCATGAATGTTGCTGGACATTGGAGACGACCACCATCTGCGGCGGCTGCCCATTCACGAAGTAGCGATAACGCGACAGGAGGCGTGTCTCTTCATAAAACAACCCGTGACGAGGGTAATCACCGATAAGCCCTTCCAAATCGGTCGCCAGCACCGCTCTCCCCTGGCTGCAATACATAATCCGGGGGCGCGGCGTCACCTTCGCGACTGACCTGTAATGATGCTCTTTCATATCCTCCGTAAGGAGCCGATCAATGTCAGTGTGGTCTTCTAGTTGATTGGGTGCCCTCGCTAATCGCGATTCCGCGCCCAAAGCATGGCTGCGATACCCAACGAGACTGTACCTATTACTACGGCCGCCGCACGAATCATGGACTTCTTTTGCGCTTCCTTTCGGGGTTCGACGAACTTCCTTTCCGGGTACATGCGCGACTGCTTCTCCGGACGCAAGCCCATCTGTAGCACTTCCGCCAGGTGCAGTGCATGCCGATTCGTTTGTTGCGCAATCTGCTCTTTACAACTGAAGCCATCGGCGATCACGATAGTTGCAAGCCCGGCCTTGCGCACCTCGGGCAGCAGCACACGCTCACCGCACGCAATGGATACGTCATATTTGTCGGCTTCGTAGCCGAACGCGCCGGCCATGCCGCAGCAACCGGACTCCAGGACCTCATATTCGATCGCCGCCCTGTCCATCAGCGCTCGTTCTTCCTTGAGCCGCATTACAGCCTTGTGATGACAATGTCCTTGTACGATCGCCTTCCCCTTAACTTGGGGAGGTTTGTAGCCATCCACTTTGCATTCAAGAAATTCTGAGAGAGTAAATGTGTTCTCCTGAAGGCGCGTGGCTCTCCGCGATTCCGGCATTAAGTTGTGCATTTCGTCCCGAAACACCGAACAGCAACTCGGTTCGAGGACAACCATCGGCGTGCCGGCGTCAATATATGGCGTCAGGGCATTGAGATTCCTGTGAAGATACGACTTGGCCATATCGAGGAATCCATAGTCGTAGAGCGGCCGCCCACAGCACAGATGCTGCTGTAGCACTTCGACTTCACACCCGGCATCCTCCAAGACTTCAACCGCTGCTTGTGCTGTCTCAGGCATCAAATAGTTGTTGAATGTGTCAGCCCACAAAACAACCTTCTGCCCACCCCTCTTTTTTGCCTGCCGGGCGCGGAACCACGACTTGAAAGTCTGTGCGGCGAATGCCGGAATGCGTCGTTGTCGCGGGACTCCCACAGCCATCTTTGCGATATCCCGAAGCCCCGGAACTTGAGTGATTAGATTGGCGAGTCCCGGGGCGATCGAAGCCAGCCGCGCCCACTTATCGATCCATCCGAACGCGTACGCATACATGGGCCTGACACGCCCCTCCCAGTAGTGCGAGAGAAACTCTGCCTTGTACGTCGCCACATCTACGTTGACCGGACAATCTCCCTTGCATCCTTTGCATGCAAGGCAGAGATCCAGAGCCTCCTTGATGTGTTCATCCTGCCATCCGCCTCGTATAACTGCGCCGTTCATCATTTCCCACAGCAGGTGGGTTCGCCCGCGCGTCGAATGCATTTCTTCGTGCGTCACCATGAAACTAGGGCACATCGTGTCTTGGTGCCCATGACCGTTCTCTCGCCGGCACTTTCCTACACCTACGCAGCGAAGAGCCGCCTGGGAAAACTTTCCTTCATCGTCGGGAAACTTGAAGTGCGTCTCCGGTTCCCATGGGCTGTAATTGGCGCCCAGCCGCAGGTTCTCGTCGATCCGATAAGGTTCGACCACCTTGCCGGGATTCATCTTCCAATCCGGATCCCAAATTGACTTGAACTCGCGGAATGCCTCCATCAATTCGGGACCGAACATCTTGTATAAGAACTCTCCCCGCGCCTGCCCATCGCCGTGCTCACCAGAGAGTGATCCACCGTAATTAACTACGAGATCGGTTGCCTCCTCCATAAACGCCCGCCACTTGCGAATTCCGGCATCGGTGAACAGGTCGAAATCCACGCGGCAATGAATACATCCTTGCCCAAAGTGTCCGTACAATGCAGCCCGATATTGATACTTCTCATAGAGTTTGCAGAGGTCTCGCAGGTACAGCCCAACCTTGTCGGGAGCAATCGCGGAGTCCTCCCACCCCGGCCAAGTCAGAGGCTGTCCTGGAACAAACGCCGTTGCACCCAGACCGGCCTCACGCAGGTCCCAGATTTTTTGCTGCTGCGCCTCGTCTACATACAGACCCATGGTCGGGGCACGGTCCCCCTGAATGGCCTTCATCGCCTCGCGCGCGATGCTTTCAGCTTCTTCCGTCGTTCCCGCACCGAACTCCGCAACGAGCCAGCCCTTCCCGTTCGGCAACTCGGACAGGTCCTCCAACTGTGGCATGTGCTTGGTTTGGACGTTATGGATCAGGAAAGCGTCGATACCTTCAAGGGCAATGGGTTTGTACTTGAGAATCTCGGGAACGTGATCTCCAGCCTCGTAGACGTTTGGATAGCCCAGTACTAACAGAACCCGCTTCGGATAGCTGTAGATGAGCTTCACCTTCGCTTCAAGAATGGTGACAAGCGTGCATTCGCTTCCCACCAGAGCACGTGCAATGTTGAAGCGGCCATCCTCGCCGGGTAGCAACTGATCGAGGTTGTACCCTGAGACTCTCCGAGGTATATGTGGATACTTCTCGTTAATCAGGTTCGCGTACCTCGAACGCAGCGCTTTGAGCTTGGAATAGATCTCGCCCCTCCGGCCGCCGTATCCAATCTCCTCGTCCATCTGCCTGTCATCCATCCAGCCGACCGTCATCTCTGTGCCGTCGTAAAGAAGGATGTCCATAGCAAGCACGTTGTCAACCGCTTTGCCACCCATCTGCGCGTGAGCGCCGCATGAATTGTTTCCGAGCATTCCACCGAACGTGCAGTGATTGTGCGTCGCTGGGTCGGGTCCCCAAGTCAGCGTATAGGGCTCCGCCGCGTTCCGCAGACTGTCGTTAATCGTCCCCGGCTGCACCCGCGCATATTTCTCGCTAGCGTTCAACTCGAGAATCTGGTTCATGTACTTCGTCCAGTCGATCACGACGGCGACGTTGCAGCACTGTCCGGCGAGACTCGTTCCGCCTCCTCGAGACAGCACAGGCGCGCCGTATCTACGGCAAGCCGCCACTGTGGCGATCACGTCCTCACGTGACTTTGGGATTACAACTCCAATGGGCACCTGCCTGTAGTTAGAAGCGTCTGCTGCATACAGGGCCTTGCTTCCGGCATCGAACCGCACCTCCCCTTGCACGGATCCGCGTAGTTCCGCTTCCAAAGCGGCGGCATCAACATCCTTTGGATGACTGCGCCAGGTTTGATTCAGTTCGTCTGGTGTGACCAGCGGAACTCGATTGGCAGACATCTCTCCTCCTTCAGACTTCAGGCAACGAAGCGCTCCGCGTCCGCGCGTTTCAGTTCAAGACCCAAACCGGGCCGGGACAGATCGGGGCGCAACTCTCCGTTCACCGGTTCGGGCACCTCGTCGAAGAACATATGTTCGATGCGCACGTGATCGTGGAAGTACTCCAGGTGCCGTACAGGAATGCCCGAGCAACCGAGGTGCATGTGCAACAGCGGCGCAGTGTGGGCCGATAAGGGCAGATGAAACGCCTCGCACAGGCTCACAGCTTGCAGAAATCCGGTAATCCCGCCACACCGGGTAGCATCCGCCTGCAAGACATCCACCGCTTCGGACTGCAGCATGCGCCCGAAGTACCACGCATCGTATCCATATTCACCTGCAGCGATCTCCATGCCCGCGGGCGCGCGATTTCGGACCAGGTGCAGACCTGAAAGGTCATCCGACGATACCGGCTCTTCGAACCACGTTACATCGAACTCGGCGAATCGCTCGGCTTGCGCCAGTGCCTGCTTGCGGCTGTACGCGCCGTTCGCATCGACAAACAGCTCGGACTCCGGTCCGATCGCTTCCCGGGCTGCTCGAACGCGCCCGATGTCTGCTTGCGCATCTCGGCCAATCTTCATCTTTACGCGGGTGATTCCCTGCTCCACCCATCCGCCCAACTGCGCTCGCAACTGTTCGTCGGAATACGATGTAAACCCGCCACTGCCATAGACCGGCACGGATTCCCGCACTTCGCCTAGCAACTTAAGCATCGGCAATCCCAGCATTCGGGCTTTCAGATCCCACAGGGCCAAATCGACGGCAGAGATGGCCATCGACGCAATCCCGGGGCGTCCTAGATTCCGGATCCGCCGAACCATATCGATCCAGCAGCCTGAGACATCCATCGCGTCTTTGCCCTTCACGACCGTTGCGAGCACATCATCGATCAGGTGCGCAGTTGCGGAGTCCGCATACGTATACCCCAAACCCGCATGATCACCCGCAACTGCTCGCACCAGTACTAACGTAGTGCTATTCCATTCCAGCGTACCGTCTGATTCCGGATAATCTGTCGGAATACGATATATCGACGTTTCGATACCTTCGATTGGAACGCTGGCCGATTTCGAGGCGGTAAAAGGTGACTTCATTTGAACGTGCGGCATAAAGCGCTGCAGTGAAGACCCGATTGATAGCGTCTATCGCATGCTCGAACCTACTAGGTAGATGACCATGCCCGAGAGAGAGGTAGCTTGGGAATTCATCTCTCGCACAGAATTGCTATGGTGCTGCTGTTCACTTTTGAGACTCGAGCCATGGCCAGCTCTGGACGACCCTAGAAAGCTTGCAGTGAACACTGCTCCGGCAATCTGCATCTCTACTTCGAACGCGACATTCAAAGCAGGAAAGGCTTCTTTATGAACGCATCAGACGTGCTCATCGAATCATTGATGGATTGGGGTGTGGAAGTTATCTTCGGACTTCCCGGTGACGGCATCAACGGAATCATGGAATCTCTCCGGACCCATCAGGACAGGATTCGATTTATTCAGGTCCGTCATGAAGAAGCAGCGGCGTTCATGGCCTGCGGCTATGCCAAGCACACCGGCAAGCTCGGCGTGTGTCTTGCTACATCCGGACCCGGCGGTATTCACCTGCTGAATGGACTCTATGACGCCAAACTGGATAACCAGCCTGTGCTGGCGATCACGGGCTTGCAGTTCCATGACCTGATCGGGACGTACACTCAGCAGGACGTTGCGCTCGACAAACTCTTCATGGATGTGGCGCTTTATAACGAGCGCATTATGGGCGCAACCCATGTAGAAAGCGTTGTGGACCTTGCCTGTCGAACAGCGACTGCATATCGGGGAGTCGCGCACATCACGTTCCCTGTAGATTTCCAAGAGGAAGAGCTTAAGTCTCGCGACCGCTCGAAACGAAACGTCCCCCATCACAGCTCAGACGTGTCGGCCCGTAGCGCACGTCTGCCGAATCACGCCGATCTCGAGCGAGCGGCGGACATTCTGAATCGCGGAAAGAAAGTTGCCATTCTGGCTGGGCGCGGAGCTCTCGACGCCACCGACGAACTGGAACAAACAGCCGAACTGCTCGGCGCTCCGATTATCAAGGCTCTATTGGGCAAGGCCGCGGTGCCCGACGACAGTCCCTACACAACCGGCGGAATCGGGCTCCTTGGAACCAAGCCATCCCAGGAAGCAATGGAAGACTGCGACACGATCTTCATCGTCGGAAGTTCGTTCCCTTACATCGAATTCATGCCCAAACCCGATCAGGCAAAGGGCGTTCAGATTGAACTCGACCCCAAACGTATCGGGCTGCGCTTCCCGGTTGAGGTCGGCCTTGTCGGAGACAGTCGCAACACCCTTCGCGAGCTGATTCCGTTGCTGCGTAGAAAAGAGGACCGAGGCTTTCTGAGTGCTGCTCAGGCCGGCATGAAGGACTGGTGGCAAGTTATGGAAAAACGTGCCACTCGTCGCGACAAGCCCATGAAACCCCAAGTGGTCGCGTGGGAACTGGGTAAAGCACTCCGAGATGACGCCATCGTGAGTTGCGACAGCGGCACAATCGCTACGTGGTGGGCTCGCCAAGTGTTGGCCAAACGAGGGCAGATGCACACGCTATCGGGAAACCTTGCCACAATGGCGCCGGGACTTCCCTACACGATCGCGGCGCAAGTCGCATATCCCAAGCGGCAGTGTGTTGCCTTTGTCGGCGACGGCGGATTTTCCATGCTGATGGCCGACTTCGTCACGGCCGTGAAGTACAAACTGCCAATTAAAGTGGTGATCATCAAGAACAACACTCTTGGTCAGATCAAATGGGAGCAGATGGTATTTCTTGGCAATCCGGAATTCGGAGTTGATCTACATCCCATTGACTTCGCTGAGTTCGCGCATGCGTGTGGAGGAGTCGGGTTCACAGTGGAGGATCCGGCTGATTGCGCGAACACGATGCAAGAGTTCCTGAATGCTCCGGGTCCCGCAGTTTTACAGGCCGTGGTTGATCCTCTCGAACCGCCATTGCCACCGAAAGTGAACGCCCAACAGGCGCTTCACTTCGCCGAGTCGCTCGCGCGAGGCGAACCGAACCGTAGCAAGATCGCGCTGACCGCGTTCTCCGATAAAGTGAGGGAAATCATTTAAGAGCGAAAAGCGAGAGCTGATGAGTTGTGCATAAGATCAATTGTGCATAAATGGAAGGTCATGAGAACTGAAACCGTCGTTGTGACAGGCGCGTCCGCAGGGTTGGGCCGCGCCATCGCGCGTGAATTCGGAAGCCGCGGCGCTAATGTCGGTCTTCTCGCTCGCGGAGTCGATGGGCTTAACGCCGCCAGGCGTGAGATCGAAGCTGCCGGAGGTCGCGCCCTTGTATTGACCACAGACGTTGCCGACAGTGCAGCTGTAGAAGAGGCCGCCGCTGCCATGGAAGACCAGTTCGGCCCGATTGACATCTGGGTCAACAATGCAATGGCATCGGTCTTCTCTCCCGTGAAGGAAATGCTTCCGGAAGAATACAAGCGCGTCACGGAGGTCACTTATCTCGGAGTCGTGTACGGAACCATTGCTGCGCTCAAGCGAATGCTTCGCCGCGACCACGGCACTATCGTGCAGGTGGGCTCGGCTCTTGCATACCGCAGCATCCCGCTGCAATCGGCGTATTGCGCGGCGAAGCACGCCATTGCGGGGTTCACGGACTCCCTACGCTGTGAACTGATACACGACAATAGCCACATCCACGTAACCATGGTGAACATGCCGGCGCTGAACACTCCCCAATTCGGATGGGTCAAAAGCCGCCTCAAGCACAAAGCGCAGCCAGTGCCTCCGATCTACGAACCGGAGGTTGGTGCAAGAGCCGTTTATTGGGCGGCGCATCACACGCGGCGTGAAATCTACGTCGGCATGCCCACGGTCGAGGCGATCGTGGGGAACAAGATTGCTCCCTCACTGCTTGATCATTACTTAGGTCGGACTGGATACGACTCTCAGCAGACAGGGGAACCCGAGGACCCAGATCGCCCCAACAATCTCTGGAGGCCACTTCCCGGCGATCACGGGGCTCATGGCAGCTTCGATAATCGAGCCCACCGCCACAGTTACCAGCTCTGGGCAGATCTTCATCGGGTGTGGATCGGACTGGGAGCGGCAGGTGCAGCAGCTTTGGGGGTGCTTCTCGCGTCCCAATCCAAAGGATCTGTCCAACGCATGACCTCCGGAGTGAAGCGCGCCGTAAAAAAAACGGCTTAGATTCCCGAGGATGGCGAGTAACTCCTTTGATACCCCACCCCCCCTCCCCCGGTCTCCTGGAATCAGAGACTTAGCGGAAATTTCGGATTTAATCTATGGTGCTCAATGACTTACGGGTAAAATCTTCAAAACATTGAGCTTAGCTCGATGCGATCAAAGAAAGTTACGCGCGCGCTGCGGCATGATCGCACGAACTGGGCTGTGCACCGCAAGGTCAGATGTCACAAGGGTCTGTGGATATCTATGTTTCTTAGCGTTCGGCTTCTGTTACGCGAAGTACTTGATTGGCGGCGACACTGTGGAGCGTCTGAACCACGCCGGATGGCCAGTGAATTACGACGAGATCTGCTGTGCGATCTGGACCGAGTCCGAAATGTACAGGTCCGTAGCTGGAAGAGGCGTACCCAACACTGGTCGTCATGTGATTGTACTGACGGCCAATCGTCTTACTGACAATCTCAACCCTTGCGCCAATGCCATCGCGATTGCTCTTTGTTCCGCGCAGCGCGATGTCGAGCCAGTGATTTGAGTTGAGGCTTCGGTTGATCCAGATTTCTGCCTTACGTCCAACTGCGGTAACCAGGATGTCTACGCGTCCGTCACCGTCAAGGTCCGCGAAGGCGCAGCCTCGATGCCGAGCCTTGGGAGAAGCGTCAAATCCAGCCGCTTCGGTGAGGGCATCCCAATTGCCGCCGGCGCCGAGACTTCGAAAGACACTGTTGTACCGATCTACCGGCTGGCCCGGATGGTCGCGGACTTCGACATGGCCTCCGCTGACAAAGAAATCTTTCCACCCGTCATTGTCAAAGTCATACACCGCGGCGCCAAACCCCGACATGTTCTGGCTCAACTTGCGCATGTTGGTGGAACCAGTGACTTCCCTGAAATCACCTTTTCCCGTGTTCTGGAAAATCGGGAACGTTTGGGTTGGCAGCGCAGAAAATGAAATATCGGGATAGCCGTCGTTGTTGTAATCACGAAAATCCACACCCATGCCGGAGATGAATGCTCCATCTTCCGTGATTGCTACTCCGGCATCGAAGGCTACCTCTTCGAACCGGTCCCCAAGGTTGTGGAACAGAGCGTTGTACGATGCGTCGTTCGTCACGAACAGGTCGGGACGGCCATCCAGATCATAATCAGCCACTCCGACCCCCATGGCTTTACCCACGTGACTGCGGACTCCCCATTGCTTAGAGGCGTCCTTGAAGGTGCCATCCCCATTGTTGAGAAATAGTTGGTTGGGCTGCCCTTTGTAATAGCGAGGATGGCAGTAGTCACTAAGCTTTTCGAAGGCGCAAAGAGCTTTGTCCGAGTATTGCCACTGTAGATAATTCGCCACGAAGAGGTCGAGGAGCCCGTCATTGTTGGCATCTAGCCAAGCGCCTGTAATGGCCCACAGCGGTCCAAATTCTGGGTCAGGTCGATTGACGGCCGCGTCCAATCCTGATTTCGCAGTGACATCGCTAAACGTCCCATCGCCGTTGTTGTGGTAAAGAGTGCTGTGGTGCAAGCCTGCAACGAACAGATCCGCGTGGCCATCGTTGTCGTAGTCCGCAACCGCAGCGCCCATGTCGAACCCCGAACCCGACAATCCTGCTTGATCGGTTACATCAGTGAAGACGCCGTTTCCGTTATTGCGAAATAGATGGTTCTTGTACTTAGGGGAGTCTTTCTTGAGGCTGGCAATGTTAGCGCCATTCGTAAAGAAAATGTCCGGACGTCCGTCTCCGTTGTAGTCAAAGACAGCGATTCCGCCGGGCATCGTTTCCGGAATGTTGCGGGCTTCTGTCTCGCTATTTTCCAGCTGAAAGGAAATGGCCTTGAGCTCGAAGTGTAGCGCCGCAGGCGACTGCGGAAAGGAGGCAGCGAATTCAGCAAGTCCGAGGATCAGGGTGAAGGCGAGAACGAGAGAGGTCCGCATCAAGAAAAGAAGGGGTGGCTTTCGCCACCCCTTGTATTTTAGTCGATCCGCTTTCGCTTAGAAGAAGTACTTCAGGGCGAAAGTCAGTGTACGAGAACCAGTCTTAAACGCCGGCTTACCAGTCGTGTTTACGTTCTGGTTCGTCTGCGCAAGAGCATGGACAGTAACACTGTCGGTGACGCCCGTATTCACGTTTGCAACACTCACGTTCGGCGTCTGTTGGTCGAAGTTCAGTGACTGGTCTGAATTTCCAGCCAAACCGAATTGGGGCAACGGGTGGTTCAAGAAGTTGATAGCCGAGATGCGGAACTGAATCTTCTGCCGCTCAGTGACCTGGAAGTTCTTGAACAGTGCCAGATCGCTATCGAAGTACGACGGTCCGCGAAGATAAGGCCAGATCACCGTACCTTGTTGGCCTAGCGTTGGCGGAGCGAAGCAGTTGGGGTTGAAGTACAGCCCCGAGGCATGGTTCCGCGGATCGCAAGTTACCAGTGGCGTTAGGTTGTTTGGTGCATTCGTGCCCATCCAGGAGGAAGGATTCAGGGTTACGGTCCTGAGACCATTTGGCAATACAAAGCTATTGTCCGGAAGGGTCGGATGGTTGTTCGTCGGTACCGTCACGCTGGGATAAGTTGCGTTCAGGTTTCCTCCCAAGTTCGGCTGCAGAGGAGCACCCTGAGCAAACGTGCTGTACCCCGATAACTGCCAACCATCGAGCACCTTGCTCATGAATGGCTTTGCACGGAACATTTTCGGCAAGTTCCACACGTAAGCGGCATTCACCGTTTGCGTGTGGTCGAATGCCAGCACACCGTAGTTGTTCTTCAGGCTGAACGGATCCTCGGTGATGCCATCACTTGCACCATTGTCCGAGTTCCAATCTCTCGTTCCCAATACTTTGCTGAAGGTGTAGTTGACCAGGAAGGTCACAGGACCGGATTGCTTCTGCCAAGCGGCCTGCAAGGAGTTGTAGTTAGCGTATCCAGCGTGGGTGAGCAAGTACATGTTCGTATAATTGCTCATCGGCCGGAAATCATCCGCGTTGAATTTGTTACCGGATACCCAGTATGCGGGGACGTTGTTTCCGGGGTAGCTGCCTCCCGGCAAGCAGTACAAGCTGGGGTCGTTGCTGAAATTGCTTCCAGGATCAAACGAGTAGCTTGCTGGGTTCGTGTAGCTGCCTCCGTTGTAACTGACACCGGAGCAGCCCGGTCCATTGGGTGCGACGAAGGTGCCATACCGCGGATCGATGCCGTACAAGCCTCCCGGCCTGACGTTGTTGAGGTTGTACAGGTTGCTATTGCTCCCGTGGATCAGGATATTCGAGGTCTTGTTAGCTACATACGAAACCTCGAACACGGAGCGCCAAGGCGCTTGTTGGGAGATTGTCACATTCCAGTCCATGGTTCTTGGGACCTGATTCTCCCCTGCGGCAAGCATTCCTACGGCTGTCCCGTTCTGAACTGCGGCAGATGGCGGGTTGAAACCTGCAATAGAGCCGTATCCACCGGTGCCAGTGCTTGCGTCATAGGGATTTAATCCCTGCGGCGTTATGTAGTTAACGGTACCCGAGGGCCCGTCGCAAATCCCGTTCCCGCAGACCTGAGTACTGATCTGGTAATGGAATACCGCAAAACCAGACCTGAGAACAGTTTTGCCGTTCCCAAATACGTCATACGCCATGCCAAGGCGCGGTTCGAAGTAGAACAGCGGCGATTTGTACCCTGACAAAGGTATGTTGCTGTTGATCGCATGCCAGGCCAATCCCGGGTTGCAGTTCGCCGTGCAGTTCCCGTTGGTGTCGAACGTTCCCGGAGTGTTGCTGTAAGTAGCCGGGTTCCAGACTTGCAAGCCCGTGGGAATTCCATACCACTGACCGATGTGGTTCAGGCGAACGCCGTAGTTCAGTGTAAGTTGGCGATTCGCTTTGAATGAATCCTGACCGTAGACAGACCATTGATGGAACTTCAGGTCGTCCACTGGAACAGCGCTGGCTTGGGTATAGTTTGCGGCATTACCGAGGAGGTAATCCAAAACGATATTGCCGGAGCTGTTCGGCCCCCAACCCATGCTGTAGGTTCCGTTATCGGCATTGCTGCTGGACTGAATGTTCTGGCTGGTGTCCCAGTACATTCCGAACTTCAATGTGTGGGCGCCGAGCACCTTGGTGAAATTGTCGTAAAGGGCCGGAGCTTTCTTTAGACCACCAAAGGTATTTCCCCCATTGAAACTTCCATCGAACGAGAAGTTCGTAATATCGGGCAACACCTCTCCGCCCCAGTTCGCATTATCCCCAATAACGTTCGGCATCTGGGTGGTCGTGTGTCCGAACAGGCCTGGTACGCCGAAACTGTTTGTGGTTCGGCTTACTTTGTCGGCTTGCGCCAACTTATTGGGGTTGATGAACCTGGCGTACGTGAATACAAACTCGTTAGTCGTGGTCGGATTGAACACGTGCGTGAAGTTTGTCAGGATTACGTCTGATCTGACGGCCGCGGTAACCGGCGAAGGATATGGCAGAGTCCATGGCGGATTCCACCAGATGGCGGTCGGATGAAAATCAGTTTCATTCTGTCTCGTGTAAGAGACCGAGAGTTTCGTGTTGTCGCCGATGGCGTAGTCAACTTTGCCGGTCGCCTCCCAGCGATTCTGGGGCAACTGTGGGGCAAAAGTATAGTTGTTCCAGCCATTCAGCGCGCTGGGCGTTAGGTTGGGAGCCGGGTACAAATTGCGAATTCCGAGGACATTCGGGTCCAGAGAAGAGTTCGGCACCACCGTTACGGAGCAGGCTGGCTGGCCTGTAGCGCCACATGCTGTACTGCCGGTTACATCTGTCTTGAAGGATCCTGTGGGAGCTGAGAATGGCTGCTCGTACGCATAGCTAAGTGCACTCGCCGCCCCGGAAGGAACTGCAGCAGGATTGAACACGGCGCAACCACCGGAAACCGCAGGACAGAAGGTGCCCGAAGCAGTTTCGTCCAAGCCTAGTTGCTGCGGAAGAGGAACGTTGTAGTTAATCGGATTTCCCGCTGGGTGTTGTCGCATATACTCGTAGCCGCCCCAGAAGAACAGCTTGTTGCGGCCGCGATTCAAAAACGGAACAGGGCCCCCGATATTGCCGCCCATGTAGTAGAAGTTCTCATTGCCGTGGAGAGTGTTTGCATAGGCCGCACTGTCGGCGGCAGAGTGGCTCGGATCCAGCCGAAACTGTGTGAACTGGCCGCTGGAATACGAGTTCCACGAGTTCAGCGCACTGTTGCGAGCATAAAGGTAGCCTTCCCCGTGGTACTGGGAACCGCCGCTCTTACTGAATGCCTGGAAGATCACGGGCCCCTTGGCATACTCAGCGCTGTAGGAAGAGGTCAGGAACTTTACTTCTGACACCATGTCTTCGTTGATGTTGGCGATCTGCGTACCCATGTTGCCCGGATCGACGAGGTTTGCGCCGTCCAGCATGTAGGCCATTGCGCCATTCGGCTGCGTTCCATTGATTGAATAGCTTCCTACTGGACCTGTGTTATTACCCACTACTTTCCCATCAAAGCCGTTGCCCTGGTTCAACCCGTTTGTGGATGCGGCACCGGGCATCAATTTAATCAATTCGCCGACGTTGCGGCCAACAATCGGAACGTCCGTGACAAGCGTCGTGTTGAGTGTCGTGCTGACTTCGGCGTTATCGGTAGGAACGGCAAGGTTGGCAGCGGAGATCTCGACTGTCTCGCCGATCGCGCCCACTTGCAGTGCGATATTCGAGAGTGTCCGCTGATCGCCCTGCGCGAACCGGACGCCGGAGGTCGTCCACTGCTTAAACCCCGGGGCTGTGACTGAGATTGTGTAGCCTCCCGGTTGCACGGCCGTGATCGAGAAATATCCGGTTGCGTTCGACAGGGTCGTTCGCGTATCACCGGACGCTTCATTCTTCATAGTGACTTTGGCATTGGCAACCACTGCGCCGCTGGAATCGGTCGTGGTGCCGCTCAAGGTTCCAGTTAACTGTTGGGCGAAACTCATCGAACCAGCCAGTAGGAACACCATCAGGCAGGCGGTAAAGCCCACCTTTGCGAATGTCGCAAATCGAGACTTAGAAGTCATCGACACTACCTCCCCGCTTCGAATAGTTAAGAGACTTAAGATATTGAGACCCGCAGACTGAACAAATCTGTTCATTCAGATCGCACTTCAGAACGCCGGAAAACGATTTCTAAAACCCGCACACAACAAAACACAGACATTAGTGCAAAAGAACTATGGATTTGCCGAATCCGCCTTGTCAAGAAAAAAAACGATATTCTTGGCCATTTCGGAGCTAGTGGAGCCGTAAATGGTTTTTCGGTTCAGAAATTGTGACCAGGATCACCAATCCCGCGGGGGCTCGGCCCAGAAATCGGTTTCCGTAAGAGCCTCCAGACTGTCTTGCGGCTTCCGATCGA
>C688J18823_10000290_pt1 | contig 28825 bp, 23 predicted proteins | sample HopSoiMetagenom1_FD_18823 | JGI IMG/M metagenome (IMG submission 18823) | reverse complement strand
GCCGGCGGCAACGTTGCAGATATTGGCGCCGGTTCGGGATGGTTCACAGTACGGGCCGCAAAGCGCGTTGGACCGCAGGGCACTGTATACGCAGTGGACATCAATCCCGAGGCGATCAAGTACATAGACGAGCGCGCGCGTAAGGAAGCAATCCACAATGTTCACACCATCCTGGGCGCGGAGGACGATCCGAAACTCCCGGCAAACAGCATCGATTCCGTTTTGATGCTCAAGACCTACCACGAAATCGCTGAGCCCGTGCGCCTGCTCGAAAATCTGCGGAAGTCTCTACACAGCGAAGCGCGCATCGGCATCATCGACCGCAGCGGCAATGGAGAGGATCACGGAATTCAGCAGGATGTCGTCGAGCGGGAAGCCGCCCAGGCGGGATATCGTCTGATCGAGAAGTACGACTTTGTGAAACCCGATCGCGAGGACTACTTCCTCGTGTTTCAGCCCAATCCGGTTCGCCCATAGGGGACTGCATGCATTCGGTCGAGGATGCGGTTTTAGGCCGGCGTTCTAGGCTTTGCCCGAGCCTTGAACAGTCTCGCTCCCCTCTTAAGATGCTGCCGCGACCAGAGATCGGCCGAGGGCGGCCGGAACCATGCTGTCGAAAGCCGAAACCACCTCGATAACTGGGCTGCCACCGTCTTTCCGCAATACGCAACCACGAGGTTGCCCTTTAGTTGCCGGCAAGCGTAATATGCAACCTGGAGGTTGCATGAGATGAGCGACCGTATTGAGAAGCGCATTGAAGTCAAGGCGCCGGTTTCTCGCGTCTGGCGTGCGCTGACGGACCATCGCGAGTTTGGCGAGTGGTTTCGTGTGAAACTGGATGGCCCGTTTGTACCGGGTCAGATCTCGCGTGGTCAGATTAGCTATCCCGGTTACGAACACATCAAGTGGGTGNCGGTGGTGCAGGCAATGGAGCCAGAACGGCTGTTCTCTTTTACCTGGCATCCTTATGCCGTCGATCCCACGGTGGACTACTCGAAGGAGACGCCCACTCTGGTCGAATTCAGGCTGGAAAAGATCCCGAACGGCACATTGCTTGTGGTCACCGAGTCCGGATTCGACAAAATCCGCAGCGCTCGACGCCTCGAGGCATTCCGCATGAATGAGGGTGGATGGACACAGCAACTGAAGAACATTGAAGCCCATGTCGCACAAAATCCGTAGCCACATCGCGAGGAGGCGGCAGGCGCGCGCACCTGTCTTCGCTGCGTTGGGCGACGAGACGCGATTGCTGCTGGTCGCGAAGCTCTGCCGTGGGCAGCCATCTTCGATCTCTCAGCTAACCGAGGGCTCCAAACTGACCCGGCAGGCGATCACGAAACATCTTCGTGTGCTGGAAAGTGCAGGAATCGTACACAGCGTCCGGAGAGGCCGTGAGAGCCGGTTCGAATTGGATCCGGAGCCGATTGAGGAAATTAGGGCATACCTCGATCTCGTCTCCGAGCAGTGGGATCGGCGCTGTCACGGCTGAAGAAGTTCGTCGAGGAGTGAATTGCCGAGGACAAAATTCCTGAGCTGGCCACCGAAGAGACTAATCTGCTCGATTCTCGGCACAGGGCTGACAGATTCGTGGAAGTTTGCAGCTTTCAGCCGAAGTCTTTCCCTGGCACATAAACGATCTGCCGCACTCCTGGCATAGATGCGTATGTGTGCTGCGGGTAAGAACCGTCAGTTCGTCATCACTCATGATGACGAAGTCTGTTCGCACTCGCAGAGGCGCACCTCCGGTGAGTCATGATCGATTAAGCCAACCGCAGTTGCGATAAGGAGGCATGCGCCTTCCCGCCGCGAATGTCGGGATTGATGATCAGCTCCAAAGCTGTTACTCCGGAGAGCTGAACAGCGAAGTTCTCGGTTTCGCGTACGGTGGATGGCGGGCTGAAATTCCACTGCTGGCGAACAATTTCGGTCGGCTGTCCCGTGTTAGCCATCCAGCGCAGCACGAACTCCTGTGTGCGTTCTGCGTCGTTTTCATCAAATGCGAGTTCAATGCGTTCGATTTTCTGGGGCTGATCGAAGATGAGACGCACCGTCTGGGGACCAGCTTCGGAGGCACGCCATCCGCGCTTATCTTCTCGCACCAAAGCGCCCTCGATGGGATGCTGCGGATCTTCGGAGGTAACCTCAACGGAAGCGGCCCTGTCCAGATCCAACCAGCGTGGCTCAGAAGCTGGCTGGGCTTGCCGAATGGGCGAGACGAGACGCTTTCGCATCGACTTTGGCTCCTGCTGCGAGTCTCGATTCCGAAAAGGGACGTGCGCCTGCTCCTCGCCTCCCTCCGCAGCGGGCAGTAGTTCTCCGCGGCCTCCGCATTGCTGGCACGTTCTGCCGTTGCCATCGGTTCGCCGCCCCTTGCACACCGGACACATCTGGTTCATGGTCATCCCTGAATGATACGCCGAGGAACAGCGACCCACGCTCCACGCCAGGGCATTCGGGTGTATGATCAGTCTACGTTCAATCGAAACGGCCGTGAGCGGCAGGCATTTGAGTCATCGCGTCTTCTGCCCCTCTTCCCTCCTCCGCTCCATTCAACGTAAGTTCAGACCGGGAAAGGTGTGCTCGCATGCGAGGAACACTGACACGCTTCAATGAACATAATGGGATCGGAGCAATCACCAGTGAACAGGGCATCGAAGTCTTGGTGCACAAGAACTCGATGGAGCCCAGCCGTTGGCCGCTGAAGCAGGGGCAAAGCGTCGATTTCCGCATTTACTATGGTCCGACCGGGCCGATTGCGGAGAACGTGCATGGACGGGGCGATTAATAGCAACTGGCCGCACGTCATGGCCGGCGACAAGCGTTCAGCATGATTCGCGTGGAGCGCCGACTGAGGCGGAGAGCAGGCGCCCTGGACGAAGCTTCCGGAGCGAATGTGACTCAAGCTGTCAACGCGAGCTTTAAGCCGGATTTTCGCACTGCCCGAAGACGCGTTTCGCTTGGGAGTTGAAGCATGCCCTTGTTCTCGTTCAGGATGAAAGACGGAAATTCCGTGATTATCTATGCCGAAGATGAACGGTCGGCAACAGAGGGTGTAAGGGAGATGGGACTGCAGAGCACGGTTGCCAGCATGCGGCAAATCGAGACCTTTGCGGCTGCTTTTTCTCTGAGCGACAGCGGCGATTTACATACCACATTGCTGCACCCGCCCACTCTGAAGGAGTTGGCACCAGACTATCCCCTGCTACACGCGGCGCGAGCGCATTCATATGCCGATTTCGGAACTTCGAAGACGGATGATGCGTCGAACCCAGTGCTCTTTCAACAATCAGCCCGGCAACATGTCAGGGATTGGAAGCAGCGCGACAAGGACGTGATTGGCTACGCCGTGCAACAGGAACGAGAACGATTTTCAAATTGAATGGCTGGCGTCTCTCGGGCGTCTCGCATACATTAGCTGCATGGATCAAACAGAAAAAACTACTGAAACACAGCCTACCGAAGGGCCGGCTGAGTCGCGAGCAGAGACCGTCGTCCAGGCGGTCGGGCGCAAGGTGGGTTCCACGGTAGGAGCCATCGCCGCCAAAGTGACAGGATCGTCAACCAAACGCAGTGCAAATGCTTACGCGGAAAGAAGATTGGTAATTAAAAAGAAGAAGCGCTCCGCACACCGGCGAAAGCTTAAGGCCTCGCACACGAAGGGTTAGCGGGCAGAGGATTCCAAGAACACTGAGTCATGCGAACTACTACTAAGAACACGGATCCCGAGATGACGAAACCATCCTTGATTCCGCTCGCGAAGCAAGGCCGCACAATCGTGAAAGGCAAGTGCTCAGGCTGTGGGGCCACATTCACGTCAATGGGTGAGGGCGCGCAAGGCGGAGTTCCAGAGCAATTCGCAAAACACCTTCAGCAGAGGCACGCAGACCCGAAAGTGGTTTGAGCCGAGGCTTGCGTTTTAAGGACTTAGGCGTTCAGCCAAGATGACCTGCCGCGGCATGCTCCAGCGCCAGCGGTTAAACTCGCGAGCTGACCAGGAGGCGTACGGTGGCATGCGTCAAGTGCGGATCGGAACATCAGAATCGCGTCAGGAGCGTTATTTTGGTGGTAAGAGTGGAACGGCAGCGTGAATTGGAGGTTACTGCTCTTCACTGCCAGCAATGCGGATTTCTGGAGATTAGCGCCGCGCCAGATGCCATCCCCATCGACCTTAAAGAACCCGTCGGCGACCGGGGCCGGCCAAATTAAGTCGTTGCCGCGCGCAAATCCGGCCACAGATTGAAAACTGCCGAGCATCAGAAAACAATCGCCCGGTATTCGAGTGACCTATTAAGTACTGAATCCCCAGGCCAGCAACAAGTCGGAAGGAACGAACTTGCTGTCTTTGTTTCTCCGCGCCCATTCTTTGAGAGCTTCCGAGTCGACGTATTGATCAGGGCTGAGCGCCAATTTCCTGGTTTGCATTTCGAAAGCGCTCGCCATCGCTGGAGACGAACTGGGAGGCTGTGGCTGGCACCAGCTTGGATTACCTCGGGGTTTGAACATTCTTGAGTTGTACCACCGAATCGCGGCCGTTACCAGCTTCCTTCGGTCACTTGTCCATTCGGAGTACCGGTTCCAATAACAGACCTAAGTTCTGCGCAGACACTCACATGCGCGTATACTTCAAATAGCACCAAATTTGAACCTAGCTCGACAAAATCATTGCGGGTCGTTGCGTTCTAAGGAGAGCAAATGAAACAAGACCATGCACGATGTGATGTGTGTACATATGATCGCCGCAGCGATCCCGTAACCTCGGCGAGCAAATGTTTGTACTGCGGACATTACGCTTTGCCGAAGCCGGCGGAACGCGCCACCAAAAACTAACGCAAGCTCAGCGGCACATCTGTTGCCCAGAATTGAAACATCCAAATGGCTATTCGTAGTTGCAGTTGCGGACACTCCAAACGCGATCACACCATCCTGAAGTCCACCACCTATGGGGCTTGCAAGATCTGTCTCTGCAATGAGTACAAGATCGAAGCCCCGGCGCTCGCGGCGTCTCTGCCGGTGACCTCCAAATTGGTTCTCTCCTGAGGTCTTGAAGGCACGCTAGATCCTGGCTATCGAGNGTTGCGAATCCGCCGAATGTATTACGAGGGTTCGCGCCGCGGGTCATCTCACCAGATGCGTCGGATGCCATATTTTTCAAAGATGGCGTCACTGCTGATGACCGAGAGATTCTCCACCTGGGCTTGCGCCACGAGCATGCGGTCGAATGGATCCTTGTGGTGTACAGGAAGTGCGCCTGCGCGGACTGCATGATCGAGTGAAATCGGGAGTACTTGCATTCCCTCGTCCACCAATTTGGCATCGAGTTCATCCAGTAACTCGGGAATCTCCAGCTTGCCGGCTCGGTTCTTGATCGCCATCTCCCACACCGTCGCGGTGGAGACAAACACCTGATTGTCGATTGCCGCCAAGGTCCGGCGAGCTTTGCTGGAGAGTGAAGGATCTTCCTGAAACCACCACAAGAGCGCGTGCGTATCGAGCAGAACCTTCACTCGATGCCCCAGTCTTTAACTTCATCTTTACTGATGGGGTCGTAAAAAGTGGGATGTATTTTGATGAGGTGCTTGTATTTTCCCGGCGAACGTTTTGTCTTTGGGCCGCCGATCGCGACCAGCTTTGCGACAGGCGTCTTGCCGCGCGCAATGATGACTTCCTTCCCTTTCTCCGCCTCTTCCAGGAGCTTGGAAAGATTCGTCTTTGCCTGATGCACCGTGTACATTAGCTAATCTTATTAGCTAAGCAGCGCGAGGTCAACCTCAGACCGGCTCCGCCATGTCAACAGATCGACAAACGGTCGCTCTACGCTCTGCAAATCTTAATGCTCCGTAAAGTCTTGCTCAACTTGAAGCGCAGATAATGTTTGACTCGGCGGCTGGATCGTGATTCGATAATGCGTCAGGGCGAACAAACGGAGAACATGCCGGGTTAGGAGTGGCCAAGAACCGCGGGGATTCTGGGAACTTCGTTGTCGATAACAGCGTTTACTAAACGTCAATAGAGTGAGTGTGGCAGAGTGAGCGTGGCGTTATGGTACCGATGATTTCAGACTGCTATTTACCTACGCCCGCTGTTCGACAATGAATTAGGGGAAAGTTTAGGATTGGGTGTTCCCCTTCCCAATTCCTCTCTGGTTGCGCTGACTACTTTTCCACAGGTGATCTGGGAAGAATGCAGTCATTTAAATGGTTCCTATAACGTGGCTAAATCATCTTTAGCACGAGGAACTTACGAGGTTGATGAGTGTGTTGAAAGCAAATTGTAGGTTAGCGATTGCGGCGTTTTCTGCTGCGGCGCTGCTGAGTGGTTGCAGCGGAGGAAAAACCCAAGGTCCCCAGGGACCCCCTCCGGCGATGGCGGTAAAGGTAGTGCCCGTGTCCTCGAAACCAATCACCGACTCGTCGGAGTACGTTTCCACCCTGAAGTCGCGCGACTCTGCCAACATCAGTCCGCAGGTGGAAGGAACCATTACTCGCATCTACGTTCACTCCGGTGAGCGCGTAAGTGCGGGCGCTCCGTTGATCCAGATCGATCCGCTTAAGCAGGAGGCCACGGTGCGCAATCAGCAGGCCAGCACCGCGGCGCAAGAAGCGAACTTGAAGTGGGCCCAGCAGCAGTATGAGCGTAACGCGCAGCTTGCGGCTGCAGGCGTAGTCAGCAAGCAGGAACTCGATCAGGCTCGAGCCAATCTTGACGCCGCCAAGGCCCAGCTTGCTGCTTTGCAGGCGGGTGTGAACGAGCAGGAGACTCAACTGCATTACTACAAGGTAGTGGCGCCGATGTCTGGAATTGTCGGAGATATTCCGGTGCACATAGGAGACAGGGTCACTACGTCGACTCTGCTGACCACAGTCGACAAGCCCGGCAATCTTGAGGCGTATGTCCAGGTGCCTGTGGAACGCGCCGCAGATCTCAAAATCGGTAAAGAGGTTCAGGTCCTGGACACTCAGGGCAACACCATCGCGCGTGGCAAGATTACGTTCATTTCTCCGCAAGTAGACAGCCAGACGCAGACGATCCTTGCCAAGGCGACGGTGCCGAATGACAACGGCCTGCTGCGCACAGCCCAGGTAGTGCATGCGCGCGTGCAGTGGGGCACGCATCCGGGAATCGAGATTCCGGTGCTGGCAGCTTCCCGAATCGGCGGCCAGTTCTTCGTGTACGTTGCCGAGGACAACGACGGCAAGAGCGTCGCTCATCAGCGGCAGATCAAGGTAGGACCGCTGGACGGCAACAATTACATCGTCACCGAGGGTCTCAAACCTGGCGACAAGGTAATCGTCTCAGATACGCAGATGCTGGCCGATGGTATGCCCGTGAATGCGCAACCNCAGGGAAGCTAAGGGAGAATTGGGTAATTTCGTGATTGAGTAATTTGGAAATTGAGGCTCTGATTTTCCAATTTCTCTAAAGCGGAATGACACAATCGGTAAATTATGTTCGTTGATTTCTTCATCAAGCGTCCGATCTTCGCGACCGTGTGCGCTCTGCTCATTATTTTGGGCGGAGCCGTTTCCATTCCGACAGTTCCACTTGCGCAGTTCCCAAACCTGGCGCCGCCCACGGTGCAGGTTGGCGCGTTCTATAACGGCGCTAGTGCTCAGGTAGTAGAGACGTCGGTCACGACTCCGCTGGAGCAACAGATCAACGGCGTCGAAGGCATGAAGTACATGACCTCGACCAGCGGTAACGATGGCAGCAGCGGCATAAGCATCGTCTTCGATCTCAATCGGGATGTCGATCTCGCCGCCGTCGACGTGCAGAACCGCGTCAATCAGGCATTGGGACGCATGCCCAATGAGGTGAAGACCACGGGCGTGAGCGTGGTGAAGGCAACAAACAATTTCGTTTTCGGCGCGGGTTTTTATGCCGAGAACAATCGTTATGACAGCCTCTTCATCAGCAATTACCTGGATGTCTATGTTCGCGATGCGCTGAAACGTATCAAGGGTGTAGGCCAAGTATTCATCTTCGGCGAGCGCAAATATGCAATGCGCGTATGGCTCGATCCGGTGCGCATGGCGACTCGTCAGCTTACTGCCGGCGATGTGGTGAACGCGCTTTCCGAGCAGAACGTTCAGGTAGCCGCAGGAGCCGTAGGACAGGCGCCGGCTCAGCCAAACCAGGAATTTGAAATCAGTGTCCGCGCCGTCGGCCGGCTCACCGAGCCTTCCGAGTTTGAAAGCATCATCCTGAAGACCGCGAATGACGGGACCCTCGTCCGTCTGAAGGACGTTGGACGCGCGGAACTTGGCGCAGAAAGCTACGGTTCCGGCCTGCGGTTTAATGGATATCCCGCAGTCGGAGTGGGAGTCACGCAGCTTTCGAACGCGAACGCGATTGAAGTTGACCGGCAGGCCCTCGCCGAGCTGGAGCGGCTCTCGAAGAGCTTTCCGCCGGGATTGAAATACAACGTCGCCTTCGACACCACGAATGTCGTTGCAGACTCCATCAAAGACGTGATCAGCACTCTCTTGGAAGCGATCGCGCTGGTGATCATCGTCATCTTCCTCTTCCTGCAGGATTGGCGTTCGACCGTGATCCCCTCGGTTACGATCCCAGTATCGCTCGTCGGTACCTTCATCTTCGTCAAGGCGCTCGGCTTCTCCATCAATACGCTGACGCTGTTTGGTATCACGCTCGCGACGGGTCTGGTGGTAGATGACGCCATCGTAGTAATCGAGAACGTGCAGCGACACATCTCAGAGGGAATCACCGAAGCGCACAATGCGGCCTCGGTTGCGATGAGCGAAGTCGCAGGCGCGGTGGTCGCTACATCACTGGTGCTGGTTTCAGTGTTCGTGCCGGTGGCTTTCTTTCCCGGCACCACCGGCATCATGTTCCGTCAGTTTGCGCTGACGATCGCCTTTTCCGTCGCTATTTCCGCGTTCAATGCGTTGACGCTGACGCCTGCTCTCTCTGCCTTAATGCTCGGACACAACACCGGCGAATCCAACCGTGGCGTGTTTGGAGTCTTCAATCGCGGCGTACACAAGGCTACCAACGCCTATAGCCGCACACTGAAGCGTCTGGTTCCAGTGAGATGGGTGGTTGTGCTCGTCTTCCTTGCCGGCCTCGCGTTTACTTATTGGTATTACCAGCGCGTGCCTCGAGGATTCGTGCCGCAAGAAGACCAGGGCTACTTCATGGTGCTCATCCAATGTCCTCCGGGCGCCTCGATCGGATACACGGAAAATATCGCCAAAAAAGTAGAAGTCGAGATGATGAAGCAGAAGGAGATCATCGGCACCTTCGCGGTCTCCGGATTCAGCTTCACGGGATCGTCGCCAAATCGCGGCATGGTGTTTGGAACGTTTGCTCCCCTGGAGCAACGCAAGGGAGATGTGCATTCGGCAGATGCCGTCATCGCGCGCCTTCGGGGCCCGCTATTTGGAATTTCCGGAGCGATCGTGGTCCCCTTTGCTCCACCGTCAGTCAATGGGTTGGGAAATTTCGGCGGCTTCCAGTACATCCTGCAAGACCAGGGCGGGCATACTCCGGAGCAGCTTGGCCAAGTGGCGTACAAGCTCGTGGGCGCCGGTCGCGATCCTAAGAGCGGCATCGCGGGATTGTTCACCAGCTACAGCGCCACCGATCCGCAATTCCTGGTGAGCATTGACCGCGAAAAAACAAAAAGCCTCGGGGTTTCGCTGTCACAAGTCACCAACACGTTGCAGGTGTACATGGGCTCGGTATACGTGAACGACTTTGACTTCAACAATCGCGCATATCGCGTGTACGCTCAGGCTGACACGCGCTGGCGCATGTCCCCCGATAACATGCGCGAGTTCTACGTACGCTCGGATCGTGGTGGCATGGTTCCGCTTGCGGATATCGTCAAAATCGAGCAGACGACGACTCCGCCGGTGATTAGCCATTACAACCTGTTCCGCTCCGTGGAACTTGATGGATCCGCGGCGCCCGGACAAAGCTCCGGCCAGGCAATTCAGAAGATGGAAGAACTATCCACGCGACTCCTGCCACAGGGGTATACCTTCGCCTGGACGGGCCTTTCGTTGGAGGAGATCGAATCGGGCAGTCAGGTCGTGCTGCTGTTCGCTCTCGGCCTGTTGGTTGTATATCTGACGCTTGCGGCCCAGTACGAAAGCTGGTCGCTGCCCTTCCTCGTAATTCTGGCGGTTCCGATGGCGATCCTGGGAGCGGTGCTTGCCCAATCGCTGCGCGGATTGATCAACGACATCTACTGTCAGGTAGGACTGGTAATGTTGATCGGGCTTTCCAGCAAGAACGCCATCCTGATCGTCGAGTTCGCGGAGCAGTTGCGACAACGAGGGCTGTCCATTACAGAAGCAGCGATAGAAGCAGCGCGCATTCGTCTGCGTCCCATCCTCATGACTTCTTTCGCCTTCATTCTGGGCGTGCTGCCGTTGGTGCTCGCGACCGGCGCCGGCAAAAACGGTCGGCAGTCGGTGGGAACGACGGTCTTCGGCGGCATGCTTGCCGCTACTACCCTCAACCTGCTGTTCATCCCGGTGCTCTACATCACGCTGCGCACATTGCAGGAAGGACGCGGCGCAGGTCGCGGTCCGAAGATCGTTGAGCAGACCGGCGAAGAAGAGCGCATAGCGGTCTAATTCCGCAGCTACTCACCGAGAAGAACCCAGCGTCAGGGTGGGTTTTGCGTGTGAGGTGCAGTCGGCCCGATACCCACCGCAGTGCGCCTCATGTGTTAACGCCTCATTGACAACGTGAAGGAGACAACCCGTGAAAAAGCTCATTGCAGCCATGGTTCTGCTGTTCGGCGTTACTTGCTACGCGCAGAATGCACAAGAAGGTGCGCCAAAGCTTGATATCCCGAAAGGCATGAAGCAGTACTTCATTGGATTTCTGGTGAGAGGGGCAAAATACAAACGTGACATCTCCGAAGAAGAGCACCAGAAGCTTTTGCAGCAACATCTCGCCTACATTCGCTCAGAGGCGGAAGCTGGAAAGTACAAGCTCGCGGGCCCCTTCCTCGATGAGGGAAACATCGCCGGCATCCTGGTCATCGACGTTCCTACTGCCGAACAAGCGAAGCAGATCGTGAACGGCGATCCGATGGTTCAAGCAGGTCGCCTGGCAATGGAGATTCATCCGGCCATGATGGCTGATCTCTCCTGCGTACTCGTCGAATACGACAAGAAGAGTGGAAAATAGGAAGATTTGCGCGCTTCCAGGTGCATGCGCATACACCCAAGCCGTTCGGAGCCGAAACAAAAGTGGCCGCCTCGTGGCGGCCACTGTGATCGATGTGGAAGAAACTATCCGTTGCTGTACAGCAACACACCCTCGTGCTTCTCTTCTCCAACCGGCCGGTAGAAGAGCTTGTCGCCTTCGAGAAAGACTTCGATGAACGCGGGCCTTGTGGTAATCGTGCCCTGGATCATCGCCTCTGACAATGGATCTTCGATATAACGCTGCAACGCCCGGCGTAGCGGACGCGCACCGTAGCTGCGGTCGCCCAGCGTCTTGTCGAGTACCCACTTCTTAGCCTCGTCGGTAACCGAGATGGTGATCGCTTTCTGTGCCAAATTGGCATTGAGCTGCTGGACCATCAGTTCGACGATCTGGATCAGATCAGCATCCGTCAGTGCGTTGAAGAGGATGACTTCATCGATACGGTTCAAGAACTCTGGGTTAAAGGTTCTCTTCACCTCGTTCCGTACCAAGTCTTCCACCTTGGCCGAAACCATGTCTTCCTTGTCTGACTGGAAGCCAAGACCAGCGCGCTTCATCAAATGACGCGCGCCAATATTCGACGTCATGACGATGATCGTGTTCTTGAAGTCAACCGTGTTGCCGAGCCCATCGGAGAGCTGCCCGTCTTCGAAGACCTGCAGCAGGATGTTGAACACATCCGGATGGGCCTTCTCGATTTCATCAAGCAGCACTACAGAATAAGGTGCGCGCTTCACGCGCTCCGTGAGCTGTCCGCCCTCTTCGTAGCCGACGTATCCCGGAGGCGATCCGATCAGCTTCGAGACCGAATGCTTCTCCATGAACTCTGACATGTCGAAACGGATCAGCGACTTCTCGCTGCCGAACAGGAAGTGAGCAAGCGTGCGCGCCACTTCGGTCTTTCCAACGCCCGTAGGCCCTAGGAACAGGAATGATCCAATCGGACGATGCGGGCTCTTGAGTCCGGCACGTGAACGGCGAATCGCACGCGCTAACGCAGAGATTGCCTTCTCCTGAGAGATCACCCGGCGATGCAGCTCTTCTTCGATTCGCAACAACTTCTGCGTCTCTTCTTCTTTGATCGAGGTAATAGGAACGCCGGTCCAACGGGAGACGACATCTTCGATGTCCTCGCGCGTGACTACACCGGTCGAGGACTCATCGAGGTGGTACTTCTCGCGTAGACCGCGCAGGTTCTCGCGTTCCTTGCGCTCCTCGTCAGAGTAGAAGCGGGCCTTTTCAAACTCGTGGCTCGCGATGGCGTTTTCCATGCGGTGCACAATGAACTTAATGCGCTTCTGTACATCCGTGATCTCGTCGGGAAGCGACGTTTGGCGCAGCTTCACGCGTGCGCCGGCTTCGTCGATAAGATCGATAGCCTTGTCCGGCAGAAAGCGATCGGGAATGTAGCGGTTCGAATGCGACACCGAAAATTCAATGGCCTCTTCGGTGTACGTGACCGCGTGGAACTTCTCATAGCGTTCTTTGATCCCATTGATGATCTTCACCGCGTCGAGCTCATTCGGCGGCGGGACCTTCACGGATTGGAAACGACGCTCGAGTGAACGGTCTTTCTCGATCGATTTGCGATACTCACCAGGCGTAGTCGCGCCGATGCACTGAATTTCTCCGCGAGAAAGGGCGGGTTTCAGGATGTTAGCGGCATCCAAAGAACCCTCAGCCGATCCGGCTCCGACCAGCGTGTGCAACTCGTCGATAAAGATGATGGCGTTCTGGTTCTCCATCAGCTCTTTCATGATGGTCTTCAGACGCTCTTCAAACTGTCCGCGATATTTTGTGCCGGCTACGATGAGCGAAAGATCGAGCGCCAGGATTCGCTTCTCTGCCAGGAACGACGGCACGTCTCCGTCTGCAATGCGTTGCGCTAGACCTTCAACAATGGCGGTCTTGCCCACGCCAGGTTCGCCGATCAATACTGGATTATTCTTGGTACGGCGACACAGAATCTGGACTACTCGTTCGACTTCCCCCTCCCGCCCAACCAGCGGATCAAGCTGGTTATCCATCGCGGCTTGCGTGAGATCGCGGGAAAATTCGCTCAGCAGCGACGACTCGCGAGAGCGTTGCGGCTGGGCTTTCTCCTGCGTGCTGCGCGCTAACTCTTCGCGGATGGCGCTGAGGCGCAGCCCACGTTCGTGCAAAATCTCCGCGGCGAAGCACTTCTCTTCGCGCAGCAATCCAAGCAACAAGTGCTCGGTTCCAATATGTTTGTGTGAAAGCCGCTCAGCTTCTTCGGCGGCATAGGCAAGGACGCGCTTGCATTCATTACTTAAAGGAAGATCAACCGAGGTTGATACCTTCTCGCGAATCGTGGTGTGGCCTTCAATCTGTTTGCGGATGGACTCGACCGAAGCATGCGAACGCAGAAAGCGATTGGTCAGCGCCTTGTCTTCGCGCAGCAATCCCAGCAACAGATGTTCGGTCTCGATATAAGGCGAGCCGAACTGGCTGGCTTCGTAACGAGCAAAGAATATTACTCGCCGCGCCTTTTCTGTGTAGCGTTCGAACATGTTCCCCCTTTGAAGGTACCTTAACCCTGCCGCCCACCCGTTGCCAAGCGGCCCACGTTACCTCTCCACGTCCGTGCTGACGATCGCTTTCACCGCCTGCTCTTCGGGAAGAACTTACTCCTAATCAACCCTACCTGAGAGTATCGTTTCGGATTACCCGCAGTCTTACTAGTACATCTGTCCTTCGTCACGTTGCGCGGCCCGGAGAAACCTCCTCGAGCCGTCCTCGATGCAGGCGCAGGATCCGTCCGCAGCGCCGTGCAAATTCCATGTTATGAGTGACAATAATCGAGGTGAGCTGATGCTGTCCATGCAGCCGCGCAATGAGATCGAAAATGCGTTCGGCTGTGCCGGTATCGAGATCGCCTGTTGGCTCGTCTGCGAGAAGCAGCTTGGGGGCTGTGACTAAAGCCCGCGCCAGTGCGATTCGTTGCTGTTCCCCGCCCGAGAGCTCGCCCGAGCGATGATGCATTCTTTCACTCAGTCCCACTTCGCTCAGCCACTCTGCTGCGCGGGCCCGCGCCTGCTTCGGGTTCTCCCCTCTGGCCAACAGCGGCATCGCAACATTCTCCAGCGCATCGAACTCGGGTAAAAGATAGTGGAACTGCCAAACGAACCCGATCTCACGATTGCGAAAATCCGCAGCCGCCTCATCGGAAAGCGACTTCAGCGAAAGTTGGGCGCAGTATATGTCACCCTCTGAAGGCCTATCAAGGGTTCCGAGTACGTGCAGCAATGAACTCTTGCCGGTGCCCGATTCGCCTACAATCGCCAGCATCTCTCCCTTCCTCACTTGGAAGGACAAATTTTCAAAGACCACCAGTCGGCTTTCGCCTGACCTGTATTCCTTCTTCAGGTTCTCGACCCGGAGAAGCTCTGCTTGCTCTCTTAGATGCAAGTGTCCTCGCGAAAGGAGCAATAATGACGCCCCCAAACTCGCTCACCTGCAGCTGAACCCCGCTCCAAAAGAGCTTTGCCTACCTCAATTAGAACACTGTCCGCAAGCCCCGGATGCGTTACCGAAGTGAGGGGAGCAGTTACTGTGAAAGCTTTTGCAACCGGATAGTCGGCAGAGGCAGAACTGTCGCCAAAGGCGGGACGGTTGGCCATTGGCATTTGGCATTCGGCAGCACACCCGCTACGACAAATCCACATTCCGGGAGCTCGTCGGCTTAACTTAGACGGACAGTTCTTCCTGGCCGGCCGAAGTTGCACATCGGCGACCCTCTTCGCAGGTTCTTTCCCGAACGCCCAACGCCGAGCGCCGAAAGCCGTGTCTTTCCCGAGAGCCGAATTCCGAGTGCCGACCGCGTTATTCATACCGCAGCGCCTCGGCTGGCAAAATCCGCGCTGCCGACCAGGAAGGATAAACAGTCGCCAGCAGCGACACCAGGATGGCCGTTGCGGCCACCAGCACTCCATGCACTACTTTGGGGACAAACGGGACGTAGTCAATCGAATAAACCTCGGCCGAAAGGTGAATCCAGTGGTAGCGCCCGCCGGCATAGGAAAGAAGATAGCCCCCAATCAGGCCAATAACCGTCCCCACGACGCCGATCAGCAGACCTTGATAAATGAAAATCCGCCTCACCTGCGGCTTTCGCGTGCCCATCGACATCAGGACAGCGATGTCCTTGGTCTTCTCCATCACCATCATCGTCAGGGAAATCAGGATATTCAAAGCAGCCACAAACACGATGAGGCTGATGGTAATGAACGTAACCACCCCCTCCAGCCTGAGAGCCCGGAATAAGGACCGGTTCTGCTCCTGCCAATTAGTCGTCATGAAGCCTGGTCCAGCCGCGTTCTCCAGCTCAAGTCCGACTTCTGGCGCTTTATAGATGTCGTCAAGCTTGGTCTCTATGACCGAGATCACATCACCGAGCCCAAACAGGCTCTGAGCATCCTCGAGGCGAATCAGCCCCCAGGAGATGTCGTAATCGTAAAATCCCGACTTAAACATACCCACAACCTTGAATCGCTTGTACTTGGGCACCATACCGTAGGGAGTAAGTTCTCCTTGTGGACTCGTGACCAGCACGACTGATCCAACGGTAGCCCCAATGTCATCGGCCAAATCTGCACCTAGCACGATAGGGGGAAAAGGCGCGGTCACAGATACCGGCTTCGATCCAGGCTCGCCCAGCGATGACAGCGTGTTCTGGTCCTCTTGCCCGTTAGTTGAGGAAGGGTGCGCCGCACCTGCGGCAAACGCATTACTGGACTCGAGCGGTGCTGCGGAGCCGACATTCACCGCCTTGAGCAATTCGCTAACTTGCGACTCGTAGCGTGGAACCACACCCTTCAGCAGGAGTCCGCTAGCCCGAGCACCGCGAGCGACTAGAACTTTTTCATACAAAGCCGGAGCGGCGGCCACGATGTGGGGTTGCTGCTGGATCTTCTGCAGCAGGGGACGCCAGTCGCGAATGCCATCGCCGCGTGCACGCTCCAGACTCGCATGTGCCGTGGATCCAAGCAAACGGTTTTGCAGGTCCTGACGAAAACCGTTAGTGATGGCCAATGCGATGATGAGAGCGGCGACGCCGGCGGCGACGCCGACAATCGATATCGCCGTGACCACGCCAATCACTGCTTGACGACGCTTGGCCCTGAGATATCGCGCCGCAATGAAGAGCTCAAATTGCACCCTGCAGAATACAACAGCAAATTCACGTCGGAGACTCAGAAGATACTGGGTTCAGCAGCGCTGTCACCGCTGAGTCAGAGGAGACAGAGAAGCGTAGGGATTACCAAGCTGGATCAGGATTTCTCTTTTCAGTGTGCGACAGAGAGTTTTCTGAGCGTTGCTCTAGAAGATCGCTTGTGACTGGCAATTCCGACCGGCGTCCCGCCACGAGCTTACGTTCTGGATGTGAACGTTTGTCAAACCTGCGCTTCAATATGAGTAAAGTGGTCGAAAGCAACAAGGCAAACAGGTTGGTGACAATGATTGGAAGATCGTGTTGAAGAAGACCGTACCATACCCACACAGCAAGCCCAGCCGAAAGCGTCAAAAGCATTCGACGCGACAAGCCGTCAGCCGAGCGCTCGCGCCATGTCTTGAGCACCTGAGGAACATTTGCGGCTGTTGTTAGTAGCCCTGCGCAGAGGCCGATCAGCTCGGTGCCGTGCATGCGTGTTTAGATGCATGGGCTGCAGTAACCTCGATCGGGTCCCGTGCTCCAGTTGAAATTAGCAATACGTGGGCACTTCGAGCTGCCGGACTCTGACTACCGCAGAGCCCATGTGAAAAGAAAATGTCGGGGCGAGCAACACTATCGCCTGGGCACCAGTATGGCCTTTTACTGCCTGCACTGGCATTCCTTTCAGTAGGCACGCAACTACGCTCTTCCTAGCATGTATTGTGGCCGAACTGCGTTCGTTGACGGGTCAAGCGATCTCTCACTACAGGGTCTTAGAGAAACTCGGTAGCGGAGGGATGGGTGTTGTCTATAGAGCGGAGGACCTTAACCTTCGTCGCTTCGTTGCATTGAAGCTTCTCCCTGACGACTTGGCCCAGGACCGCATGATGCTTGAGCGGTTTCAGCGGGAGGCGCAGGCCGCTTCCGCTCTGAACCATCCGAACATCTGCACGATCCACGACATCGGCGAGGAAGATCGTCGCGCGTTCATAGTGATGGAGCTGCTCGAGGGTGCGACCTTGAACCAGTGCATCGCTCAAGGCGGTCTTGATCTCGACACACTGCTGAAACTCGGCATCGACATCGCCGACGCACTCGATGCGGCACACGGCGAGGGAATCATTCACCGCGATATCAAGCCCACCAACATTTTTGTGACTAAACGTGGTCATGCCAAGATTCTCGATTTTGGACTGGCGAAGCTGCTGCCAGTGGGCAGTCGGCGAGCTGCGATGGCGGCAGTCGCTGACGATTCTACGCGGGCAGCGGGCGCAGGACCTCTCACCAGCTCAGGCGCAGTGATTGGTACGGTCAACTACATGTCGCCAGAGCAGGTAAGGGCGGGCGAGCTGGACAGCCGCACGGATCTTTTCTCATTCGGAGTGGTGCTCTATGAGATGGCGACCGGTGCAATGCCATTCCGCGGAGAAAGCTCGGGTGTAATCGCGGAAGCAATCATGAACCGCACGCCAGTGGCACCAGTCCGACTCAACCAGGACATTCCACCTGCACTCGAACAAATTATCGGCAGAGCACTGGAAAAAGACCGGAATCTCCGCTATCAGCATGCAGCCGACATGCGCGTTGAGTTGCAACGGCTGAGGCGGGATACCTCGGCACGACCTGTGGCAATGGACGAAGAGCCGGCGTCTACCGCCACGTGGACCAGCAGTTCTCGTACCAGCAGCAAACAGCGAGAGCACCTTGAGCTTCGGAGCGGCACCGGCGCTGAGTCGTTCATGCCATCGAAGTCATGGCCAATGCCAAAGTGGCTTCCCTGGCTTGTGGTGCTGTTGGCTGTGATTGCAGCGGCAGGGTGGCTGTTAGCTCGACGATCAAAAGCCCCGGAAAGCGCTGTCCTGCCGTTGACGGTGCGCCCGCTCGCAGCTCTTCCCGGTTACAAACAGTTGCCCATCTTCTCCAGCGACGGAAACGCTGTGGCGTTTGCCTGGGATGGCGGGGAGGAAGGCCATAACTCTGATGTTTACCTGATGCAGTTGGAAGGCGGCAAACCGTTACGCATCACTAGTCACCCTGCAAGTGAATGGCCTGGCTGCTTCAGTCCGGACGGGCGGCGTCTCTACTTTAATCGCCAGTCAGATAGCGGGTTCACGTCCTACTGGGTTCCCACTTTGGGCGGCGACGAGACACATGTTGCGGACGGCATCGTCACTGATATCTCTCCGAATGGGCAGTCCGCTTTACTGGTTCGACCGAGCGGCTCGCAAGCGAAAGAGCTAGGTACGTTCGTACTCGAGTTGGCAACCGGCTCCGAGCGTCGCCTGGGAGACTACTTCGGGCGAATGAACCCTCAGTTCAGTCCTGACGGAAAATGGGTGTTCCTTCCTTTTGGTCCAAATCGGGACCAGCTAAGCATATATCGAGTTCCGCTGGAAGGCGGAAAGCTGGAGCCCTTTCAAATCGAGGATCTTGGGCCGGATGTTGACCGGGTCGATGCCATTCGGTTCGCCGAAAAACGCACGCGGATGCTAATTGAAGCAAGGGAACGCGGCACGAATGCGCTAATCCTGTTCATCGCGAATGCCGATGGGACTGAACCAAAGCGGCTCCCGCGGAGCATTGCAGTGGGAATGCTGTCGCCGGATGGACGGTATATGGTCAGCGTTCGCAATGCGTTTGCGGTAGACCTGTATCGCGCCCAAGCATTTCCCGAGAGTGGCCGGCAGGCGTTTCTGGAACGAGTCTTGGAAACGCCCGGCGAGGAGTACTCTCCGAGCATTTCTCCTGACGGCAGCCGGGTAGTTCTCAGTTCCTTCCGCAAGGGACGTTGGGAAATTTGGCTTTGGAACGCGGCGATGACCGAAGGCCGTCCGGTGTTCAGCCGTGAAGGTGGCACCGCCGGGTCACCTGCCTGGTCACCCGATGGCAAGTGGATCGCCTTCGACGCTCGAACGAAGAATGCCGCCGCCGACCTCTGGATAATGCCGTCGCAGGGCGGTGAGCCAAAGATATTAGTCGGAGAATCTGGCGACAACATAACGCCATGTTTCGGTCCCGCGAGCCAATGGGTCTATTTCGCCTCCAGCCGGACCGGCTCCCTGCAGCTATTCCGCGTTCCGGTTGGCGGTGGGCCGGTGACACAGATGACCAAGGACGGTGGATACGCATGTCAACTGTCCCCGGACGGTCGCTCCATTTATTACCTGAAGACGCGAAACGGCGGCGAGATCTGGCGCTTGGAATTGGCTACAAAGCGTGAGGAGCCGGTTGTGCCAGAGATGAAGTCCAGGAACTGGAAGGTGCTTCGAGACGGCATCTATTTGCTGGACTCTCACTCAAATTCCCAGCTGGGTAGCGCCTCTCGGATCGCGGACGCGCGGTTCTATCGCTTCGCAACAAAGAAGTTAGAAAATTTGGGGTTCCGTACACCTAAAGCGATCTCATATCTCGGAATCGATCTCTCGCCAGATGAGAAATGGGTGTACTACACCCAAGTGCAGTCGTTAACGAGCGAACTGTATCTGGTGGAGAATCTTCCTTAACACTGCTGAGTTGGGATTTTCGCGATTCCAGGCGTAACAGCTGCGCGACCAGCACTTATGCTTCCTTGTGAAAGGCTCCATCATGGCTTCAGGAGAGGAATTTGCGAGTAGCAAATTTCAAGCTGGGAATAGCGGCTCGACTGAGCCCTGAACATTAGCATCATCAAGCGCTCGGGACTAACGTCACCTGCACCTGAGAGCTGCCACTGGCACTTTTGACATCGAGAACTGGTTAGGTTGTCAGCGCACTGCCACTATCAGTTCTGCCAGTTATCAACAGAGATAAGCGTCGGTACGATCCCTCAGCTTCTAAGGTTGAGGTTGATCCCGAGAATCTCTCGGACTTCGGTGCGAACTGTGGGCTGTTACAAAGACTCCGGTCATCTTTCTGTACCTACGCCTCGGGTCACAAATGGTATTCCCACTGTCAGACCACGAAGAGTTCAACACCTTTCTTTCGCTGTCAGAATCGTAGTGATCAACTTTCTGTTCGTGACCGCCTGTGCTCGCGTGCCACAGAGAACTCAGACTGCCGCGGCCAGCAGCGACTGGCATGAATTTCAGGGAACATGGACCGCTGCCGGCAGCCGCAACATAATGCCTCTCGAAGGAGACCGGCGCGCGTCCATTTCCAATTTCAGCGGATCTTTGGTGCTTGCGGGACCGTCGCGGCCGGACGTAGGCTTCCGCGCCGAAGCGATTGTCTTCAATGACAGTCTCACCGGACTGACGGGACGTGCCGTCTGGACAGATAAGCGTGGCGATCAGGCGTTCAGCGAATTGCAACTTGCGGACAGTCAAGCTGCCAACAAGATTGTTGGGAAGTTCACCGGCGGAACCGGGCGGTATGCGGGCGCCACCGGGACTTATGAATTCTCGTGGCGCTTTGTGCTTGAGTCGGAAGATGGAAATCTGCAAGGTGAGTCTATCGGCCTCAGGGGGCGCGTCCGCGTAGATTCGGCACACAAAACAGCCGGACTAAGAGACCCGTGGTCATGACAAGTCCCGGGACGGTTAGGCGCAGATCCGCCACATCTACGACGCAGCCACGGGAACCTATATTCATCGTGAGCCGGGGATTACTCGTCAAACGTGTTTTGCCCTTCGTCCTCGCATTCGGTATCGCCTTCTCTCCCGTTCCAGCCGGGCTCACAGCTCCGGCCTGGCACCTCTTTGCAGTCTTTGTCTCCGCGATTACGGCCGTCCTGATCGGCGCATTCCCACTACTCACTTCCACAACAATTGCCGTTGCAGCCGTGGTCATAACCGGCACCATCTCGCCTGCCAAAGCGTTCGCAGGCTTTGCCAACACCAGCGTGCTGCTGGTTGTCGTCGCGTTTCTAGTGGCGCAAGCGGTGGTGAAATCCGGACTGGGACAGCGCATCAGCCTTTTTATGGTGAGCCGGTTCGGCCGCTCGTCTGTTGGACTCGCTTACAGCATCGTGCTCACAGACGCCGCCATCGCACCCGCGTTCCCGAGCAACACCGCACGGGGGGGTGTACTTTTTCCGATCGTGCTTTCAGTGGCGCGGGGATCGGGGTCGCTCCCCGAAAGTCCTGAAGGCCGACGTTTGGGCGGGTATCTGATGTTCTGCGCCATGGCAAGTTTGGCGGTATCGTCCGCTCTTTGGATGACGGCGACGTCAGCTAATCCGATCGCAATTCAGGTGGCGAAGGAATACGGATTCGAGGTCGGATTTGGGAAATGGCTTGTCGCAGCCTGCGTGCCGGCGCTGGTTGCCATTGTGGCGTTACCTTGGTTCGTCGCGCGCCTTTTCCCCCCTGGTGTGGGTGAAACACCGGAAGCGCCTGCCGCAGCGCGCAGAGCCCTCGCGGAGTTGGGATCCCTTTCTCGCGATGAATGGATCACGGCTGTTACTTTTGTGCTGATGGTAGTCGGTTGGATTTTGGCCGACCGGCTGCACCTGAATGTCACCAGCATTGCCTTTGGCGGGTTGGGTGTGTTGCTGATGACGGGCGTGCTCACTGCGAGCGACATCGCAACGCAAGGCGACACACTAGCTACTTTTCTATGGCTTGCGGTCCTGTTTGCGTTGAGTGGTCAGCTTAACGAACTCGGATTCATGGGCTACGCGGGCCAGCGGCTCGCGTCACATATGGGTGGGCTGCCGTGGCCAGCCACCTATGTAGCTTTGATCTTGATTTATGTAGCCATCCACTACATGTTCGTGAGTCAGTCCTCGCAGGTGCTTGCGCTCTTAGGCGTGTTTCTCGATGTGGGCATCCGCGGAGGCGTTCCAACACCGCTGATGGCCTTTTCGCTATTCTTCGCGAGCAGCTATTTCTCGGTGATTACGCCTCAGGGCGGAAGTCAGAATGTGATCTTCGTAGGCAGCGGTTATCTCACTCAACGCGAACTTTACCGCCTTGGGCTGCTCACTACTCTCTTCTTCTTAGCTGTTTACCTGGTGATTGGCACGCCGTGGGTGCTGTTGGTTGGGCGTTAAATCCCGGTGTTTGACTCAACCGCAACTCTCCAGTTGTGCTTATCGCTATCAAAGAGGATTTTATAATTGATTGCCACAGGACTGACCGTCACATTCGTTAAAGAGTTCAGCCTTGGTCTTTGGCTGACGTTTCCCGTCCTATTAACTCTGGGTATAGCAATAACTCTACTGGGGCAAGTAGTGGGAACAAGGGAAGGCTGGTCGCGCTTCGAAAGCTTTTATTGGTCGTTCATTACTGCCACCACCGTGGGATATGGCGATATTCGACCACTCAAGCGAGGATCAAGGATCTCTGCCGTTCTGATTGCCTTCTTGGGGTTAGTATTGACAGGCATCCTCATCGCGGTCGCCGTACATGCCGCAACTTTGGCGTTAGACAAAACCGGTCGCTGACGTCCTCGTTAATAGTGGATGAAGTGTGGAGGCTTACCGCCAGATCTCACGAACGCGTTGCAACTGCCGCTCGTGCTTGCGACGTGAAGTCTCAAGTATCAAAGAGACGATCAACAGTACTCCCGCGGCTCCAAAGATCACGCCGCACCAAACTCCTGAAATGAAATTGGCATCGTCTAGCATTGCAGTACTACCTCATCCCGTCGGCCAGAGATCGGTTACCGTGCTCTCGTTTCTCTTTAGGACTCGTTTTTTCCTATGAGTCTCCATAATCATGTCCCCGCGTTCCGAGCGAGGGAGTCTATGTGCATTGCCATGGCAGAGAGCCTCTAGTGTGAATGACGGTAGTCGCCCACTGGAGGCGTAGAAACTGGCAGTTTTGATAGATTTGCGCGGTGAAATCTAGGCGCGCTTGAGCGCAAGTCGACTTTTGAGGTGAGCCATTTGGGGATCCTCTCGCAACGTACTTCTGTTCCTGACAGAAATAAACTTATGTCCTTGCAGCGCGCCGTGCACAGCGAAAACTAGATCGGTAGCCAAGCGCGACTTAAAAACGTAAGCGGTGGCCCCAACTGAAAATGCCGCCTCAACATAATCTGGATCTTCGTGGACCGTGGTAAATACAATTTTTGTTCTGCAGCCCAACTCGCGGAGGCGAGAAGCTACCTGGATTCCATTGAGAATGGGCATGGAGATATCGAGCACAACCAGATCGGGATCGAGGGTTGAAGCGGCCTCGACTGCCTGCTGACCGTTTTGGGCAGTACCAACGATGTCAAAATCACATCGAAGCAACTCTGTAACTCTCTCACGTACCTCAGGCAAATCATCTGCTAACAATATTCGTGGACATCCCATTTCGTTCACCTTCATTCAGGCTGCTCCCACCGTCGTCTTGCTAGCTGCTCTCGCGACAACGGGAACGCGAATTGTGATCTCAGTTCCACCCATCGGCTTGGAAGCAATCAAGATCGTGCCGTTCACTACGCTGACTCGCTCTCGCATACTGATAAACCCAAGACCTCTGCTGACCATAACCGCAGCTGCATCAAAACCTATCCCATGATCACGAACTGTGAGCTGAATCTCGTTTGATGTGCCGCCCAGCTGTGCTTCAAAACTCTGCGCACCACTGTGCTTGATGGCATTGTTTAGAGATTCTTGTAAGACCCTGAACAGACAAAGCGAAATCTCTTGCGTCAAGTTAGGCGGGATGTTCTCGGCAGTAAAGTTGACATCGACTCTGTGCCACTCGGCCACTTCCCTGCAGAAGCTCTTGCACGCCGCAACCAGTCCGAGGTACTCCAGCTTGGACGAATGCAAACGATGTGAGATGCCTTGAACATCGGTGCCAATCTCGGCGGTCTGTTGCCGTAGTTCGTCAAGCCGGTTCTGAAGTTCGGGGCCTTGATTTGGGAGGCTCTGCTGCAACACGTCTAGCTCAATTCCGAGCATTGCGATGCGCTGATTGATATCATCGTGAAGTTCTCTTGCAATCCGCGTGCGTTCCTGCTCTTGCGCATCAATCAACCTGCGGCTCACACTGGAAAGAGCTTCCTCGGCTTCCTTGCGCTCTGTCATGTCGATGCACGAACCTATATAACCGGCAAAACATCCCTCAGCACTAAATCGCGGTACCCCCATATCCAAGACCCACCGATACTCTCCATCGTGCCGCCGCAACCGATACTGCATTTTGAAAGGCTCCCGCCGCTGGAAGGATTGGTCGAAAGTGTTCAAGCACAGCTGCAGATCATCCGGGTGTACACCCTCCTCCCATCCGTTTCCCAATTCGGAGACAAGAGGCCGTCCGGTGAAGTCAAGCCAGGGCTGATTGAAGTAGCTGAAGAGCTTGTCGGGACCCGACATCCAGATCATCACCGGAGCGGTGTTGGCAACCAGACGAAAACGCGCTTCGCTCTCGCGTGCAACTTCGAGAGCGGCCCTCAATTCGCCTTCCGCTCCTCTGCGTTTCGCACGGTGCCACATCAGGCCGGCGATGAGTACAGCTTGCAACAAGATCAGAGATATGCCGATAGTCACGTACCACTTGTAGGTTTCCCAAACGGTCGGTTCCCGATTGATTACGATACTGCCAGGTGGAAGGTTCTTTTCTTTAAATCCCCAACGCTTAAGAGCACGCCAATCGAAGATATAGGCGTTCGCAGTTTTTACCGTTGGAATGTTGCGAGGCTTTTCCCCATTTAGGATACGCACGGTCGTTGCACCGATCATCTTGCCCTGATCCACGGCATCTGAGACATCACCACCCACTTCTCCATGATTCAAGTGTCTGTCATTCAGGCTGAAAACCGGAGCGTTCGCAGCAGCAACAACCATCGGACCCGACTCCGCCGTACTGAACACCCTTCCTTCAGCGTCTCTACCCAAGCCGGCGAGAAGGATGATGCTCTGACTTGGCAAATTCTTTATTCGTTCGAGAAGAGCCGGCATCGGGAGATCGGTCAAGTATGAAATGTCAAAGCGATTTTCGTAGGCTTTCAGTTGATTTCTGACCGCGGCCTCCTGCTGGCGATCAAAGGGAGAGGTGCCACCTACTACGATCACGTGCTTGGTGTCGGGCTGAAGCCGCAAAGCGGCCTCGAGGGTGGCCGCTGGCGCTACATCCGCTTCGACGCCGGTAAAGTCAGAGTCGACGCTCAAAGTGCCAGGCAGCCTGTTGGGAAGACAGAAAATGACTGGCACGTCGCGAAAATATCTTTGGTGAGCTTCGAGCATGAATTGCAAAGGCGCAGGGCCAACGGCGATGATGACATCCGGTCTGCGGTTGTGATATTTGCGAAGGTAAAAATGACGAAATTGCTTCTGATCGACTGGATCTGGAAATTGCGCTGTCTCCATGAATTCGCGATAAAACTCGATTCGGTAAGGAGCGTTGTCGAAGGCGGCTCGTATTCCCTCATCGACGAGATTGGGCAACGGCTTATAAGCGCCGGCTTCATAGAAAATCAGGACGCGGCGGACTTGTTTCGTTTGGAGCGCGGCAGAGCTCTGGAAGAGCAAAAAGAAGCAGAGGAGAAAAGAATGCATCGGTTGCAGACGGGTGAAGACATCCGTTCGCTTCCCCACACTGTACTCGGAACACCACGCACTGCGGTATTTCGCTCTCATGGGTCGCTGGTTTCGCCATTCGAGATCGATACGTTCCATTTAGTATCGAAGGCCGACGACTGAGAAGCACAGGTCGAATCCCTGCGTGTATCCGTATTCCAAGAGCGAACATTGTCTTCGCAGGATTACGAATTAATCCCTGTCAAAGTTGACAGGTTCCTCGCCAGAGCTGAGCCGATAACCTGCGTTGTCTTCGGTAATCCGACGCTAGTTACCCACAATTTCTTATCGACTTAGCTGCATCGGTCTGCTTCGCCTGACTTTGAAGTTGAGATGAACAAGGACCCGAGTCGCCGCGTTCGCTGGGCAAGATCTCGCAGTTTCGCCTCGATCGCCCTATTCGCTGCTTGCGTAGGACTGACAACAGACGTTTCCTGCCAGACAGCATCAACCGGGGCATTGGCTGGCGTCACCCTCGATGTCTCCGGTGCACTCTTGCCACGGGTGTCCCTTAAAGCGGAAAAAGACGATGGCACTGAAGCTAGGCTCACTACTTCCGACGAAGAAGGAAGGTTTGGCATCCTGCTCCTGTCTCCCGGTTCATATCACCTGCAAGCTAACAAAGCCGATTTTGAACCAATGAGCCTTTCAGACCTACGCATATCTGTAACAGAAACGCTTCGAGTTGAAGTGCAGCTCCATCTCGCCACGCACATTGAGCGCGTACAGGTGCCTTCAGGATCAGCAATGGTTCAAACCGACAGTTCTGCCTTGGGAAGATTAATTAACCAAGCGACGATTAGCCAACTGCCCCTGGTTACCAGAAACTTTACACAGTTAACGGGGCTTAGCCCCGGAGTCGCCGTCGGAGTCTACAACGCGGGGGAGCTTGGGAATGGAGGAACAGCCATGTCGCAAGTCGGGTCCTCGAATGACGGAATTTTTGTACACGGTTCGCGATCGTACGACAACAACTGGCAATTGGACGGCGTGAGTGTAAGCGACGTGCTGGGTTCCGGCGCGGCAAGTGGGGGGCTCCCAATTCCGAACCCTGATACGCTGCAGGAGTTCAAGATTCAAACTGGACTTTATGACGCCTCCTTCGGCCGCGCCGCTGGAGCCAATGTCAGCGTAATCACCAAGGCAGGAACCAGTGACTACCACGGAACCGTTTTCGAGTACCTGAGGAACAATATTCTCAATGCAAATGATTTCTTCTTGAATCAAACCGGCCGCCCACGGTCAGACCTCAAGCAGAACCAGTTTGGAGTTACTCTCGGTGGGCCGATTGAGAAAGATCGTTTGCTGTTCTTTGGGTCCTATCAGGGAACCCGCCAGGTGAATGGGTTGGCTGCAGGTCAGGCAAGGATTGGTTGCGCTGCCACTCTCAGTGAGCCACCCATCACGAACGACAGATCGCCAGTAGCGCTCGGAAAATTATTCGGCGGTATGAAGGGGGCCCTCGGTGGTGTGGCGATCAAATCAGACGGATCGAACATCAATCCTGTCGCTTTGGCTCTTTTGAATTTCAAACTGCCCGATGGCAGTCTTCTCATTCCCACACCGCAAACAGTTAATGCTGCGAAGCCATTTGCCAGCAGCGGGTTTTCATCCCTTTCAGTACCGTGCAGCTTCAATGAGGACCAGGGCTTGGCGAACCTAGACTATGTAGTTTCGAAAAATGGCCGGATCGCGGCCCGGTTCTTTATTGCACAGTCCGATCAGTTGGTCAGTGTTCCCGGTAGCGGTCGAAATCCCGTGGCCAACACGCGCGGGTTCGACAGCCCGGGGGGTTCTGACTTTATTGTCTTCTCCCTCGCTCACACTTACGTTGCGAGTAGTGCTTTCCTGAATGAGGCAAGGATTGGATTCGTGCGGACTAGAACGAAATCGGGATCGCAAGCACCGTTCAAATGGTCAGAGGTTGGTGTCTCTGAAGGCGAAATGAATGACAACAATGAACTGCCCAACTTGAACATCCTTGGTTCGGTCAGCATGGCTTCCGCAATCCCGCGCACTTACACGCAAAACACTTTCTCATTCAGTGACACGTTCAGTGTGGGCAGCGGCGCACATGCGATGAAATTCGGAGGATCGCTTGCGCGATTGAAACAGTATTTCGATATTGTTGGAATCGGGTCGTCGGTACAATTTCTCAGTTGGCCGGATTTTTTGCTTGGACTCAATGCGAATGACAACGGCACTGGTAAGTTCAGCAATGTCTTTGCATCGTCTGATAACTATGGGCTCCTAAACCGTGACTTCGGCGGATGGGAGGGCTCCGCGTTTGCTCAGGATGATTTCCGAATTACTCGCGCGTTTACTTTGAATGCCGGCCTGCGCTACGAACGCATCGGTCAATTCGGAGACGACTTAGGAAGAAATTCGAGCTTCGACTTTAGCAAGGCAGATAAGAACCCCGCGGCGAGCGGAAGCCTTGCAGGTTACATGGTCGCTTCCAATTTTCCTGGTCCTGTTCCTTCCGGCGTGATACGCGCGGAGAATACGTCGGGAACATATGGCAAAGGGCAAAACGCAATTGCTCCGCGAATTGGTTTTGCCTGGCAGATCATGCCAGCAACGCGTGTATTCCTGCTCAGAGGAGGATACGGCTTCTACCACTCTCGCCCCACCGGCCAAGCCTCCGCGGGATCTATAAGCGGTGCGCCGTTTTCATCGCTCCGGAGCAACACAGGACAGGCAAACGCAGCAGCGACATTCCAGTCACCTTTTGCGCAACCATTCCCCAGTCCGAATTCGTTTCCAATGTTCGTGCCCTATTCTGCCGCCACAAATCTGACTGCCCAATCGCCATCCCCGAATTTCAGACCAGCGTTAGCTCAGCACTTTTCCCTTAACTTCCAGGCGGAGTTGCGCCAAGGTTGGCTCTCGGAGATCGGATATGTCGGCGCGCGGGGAACACACCTGCAACGCTTCCGTTCGCTGAATCAGGCGTTGGACGCCTCTCCGGAACACCCGATCAGAGGTCTAACCTCAAACACTTTCGCCAACATCGCATCACGACTGCC
>C688J18823_10000289_pt1 | contig 28954 bp, 32 predicted proteins | sample HopSoiMetagenom1_FD_18823 | JGI IMG/M metagenome (IMG submission 18823) | reverse complement strand
AGACAAGCCGGTGCCGTTGTTTGCCTCGCTGTTTCGCGGTGTTGGACTGGGCGCGTTCATGGCGGGAATTGGACTTCTGTTTTTCGGCGTCACTGCTGGTGAGCGCCGGAGCTTGATTCCCGGCGCCGCCGTCACGAGTCTCATTACGATCGGCACTCTGCTCCTGGTGGCCCATGCAATTGCGTGGCTCGAGCACGTGTCTCCAACTATGAAATTGAGCGGGAGCTTCCTCTCCTCCGTGCTCTCCACCACCGTCGGACGCGTCGAATTGGTGCGTGTGGCACTGGCGGTCCTGACACTCTGGGGGATCGCGCTCGCTCGTCATCGCAAGATCGCGCTCGTGCTCGGCATCGCCTGTGTGCTGGTGAGCGGCGCAGTTGGGCATCCAGCGGCGATCCATCCGCTACTCGCCATTCCGACAAAGGCAATCCACCTGGTGTCGGCCTCACTCTGGATCGGGGGACTGCTGTGGCTCGTTTGGGTGGTGCGATGCGATTCGAAGGCGTGTGAAATCGAAGCGCGGCGCGTTTCGTCGCTCGCCCTCTATGCGGTGATTGCGATTCTGTTGTCCGGGCTGCTCCAGACAGTGCTCTTTCTGAACACGCCGTCGGACCTGTTCCGCTACGGTTACGGGAACCTCGTACTGGCAAAGATCCTGGCGCTCATGATGCTGATTGGGTTTGGCATCTATAACCGGTACAACGTGATGCCGAGCGTCGAGAGCACCGACATGCAGCGAAAGCTGAGTAAATCGGTGAAGCTGGAGCTGGCGATTATCACTCTCGTGGTCATGATCAGCGGCTTTCTGGCTTACGTGCCCACGCCACCTTCGCCGCAGAGCGCCCTGCCCACAGTAACGGAGGTGTCGCCTTGAAGAGATCGAAGGTCGGTGCATGGGGCTCGCGTAGATCTCGCGCGCTATTGGTTTTAATGGCGTTGACCATACCAGTGGCAGCGTTGGCCCATGCGGTTGTCTTTCCAAAGATTTCGACGCCGGGTGCCTACGAGAAATACGTGCTGCGAGTCCCAAACGAGCGTGACGTGCCGACCACGCGGGTGGAGCTGCACTTCCCGGCCGGGTTGCGCGTCGTCTCGTTCGGCGAAGTCGCCGGGTGGAAGCTCGAAGTACTCACCGATACCGCACAGCGCATCACCGGGGCAGTGTGGACCGGCGTGCTACCGAAGGAGCGCTTCATCGAATTCCCTTTCGTCGCGGTAAATCCGAAGGACAGCGCGTCGCTGATCTGGCCGACGTATCAGACGTACGAGGGTGGCGAGCGGGTGGAGTGGACCAACCCGGATACAGCGTCGAAAACGCCGGTGTCCGCAACTACCATCGTGGCGGCTACGAGCACAGGCGCAACCGCGTCGCGAACTTCGGTGTACCTGTCCGTCATCGCTCTGCTGTTTGCCCTCACCGCGCTCGGAGTAGCGCTGAGACCTCGAACTGCCCGGCCAGTGTCCTGAGAGCACGAGGGTGTTGACGTAACAAGATTTGTTGATATATTAATCTCGTGAGCGTAGCCACCTATTCCAGAACCGAGCGCGCAATCGAGCTCTTTCACGCGCTTTCCGACGAGACCCGGCTCGAGGTCATCGAGCTCCTCCGAAAAGGAGAGCGGTGCGTGTGCGAGCTTACGGACACGCTCGATGCGGCCCAGTCGCGGCTGTCTTTCCATCTGCGTGTTCTAAAGGACGCGGGCATCGTTCGCGACCGGAAAGAGGGACGCTGGGTTCATTACGAGCTGGTCGCCGACACCTTTGAAGAGATCGAAGCGCTGGTTGGTGGGATGAAGCCGCGCGCCCTCCGCACCAAAGCCGCCTGTTGTGCCTGATTTTTTTTCACCCACATATCAACAAATCTTGTTGGGAGAACGCACTCATGACTGATTCGAGTCTGAAATCAACGGTCCAGAAGAAGTATGGAGAAGCAGCTCTCCGCGTCACCGAGGGTGCAACTTCCACATCGTGCTGCGGTTCGAGTGGCTGCTGCGGTGCAACGACGGAAGCGTGGGATCCTATCACGGCGGACCTTTACGACGAGAGACAGAAAGCCGGCATTCCCGCCGAGGCGCTTCTGGCATCGCTCGGCTGTGGAAATCCCACAGCGCTTGCGGCGTTAAACGAAGGCGAGACTGTGCTCGACCTCGGATCCGGCGGCGGAATAGACGTGCTGCTTTCCGCCAGGCGCGTCGGACTGACTGGCAAGGTCTATGGGTTGGACATGACCGACGAAATGCTGACACTCGCCAACGACAACAAGCGGCGCGCTGGTGCCGAAAACGTCGAGTTCCTCAAGGGTGAAATCGAAAAGATTCCACTACCCGACGAATCTGTCGACGTCATCATCTCGAACTGCGTCATCAACCTTTCGGGTGACAAACGCAAAGTGCTCAGTGAAGCCTTTCGTGTGCTGAAACCCGGTGGCAGGTTCGCCGTGTCGGACGTTGTCGTCCGCGGAGCTGTGCCGGCCGCTGTAAGGACCAGTATGGAGCTGTGGATTGGCTGCGTCGCTGGCGCGCTCGAGGAGCAGGAATTTCTTGGCCTCCTGCGCGAAGTGGGCTTCGCTAAAGCCTCTATAGAGCCTACGAGGATCTATAAGTCCGAGGACGCGGAAGCATTTCTCACTGGAACCGGACTTGATCCTGTTGATTCTGCCGCGGACATAGATGGCAAATTCATGGGGGCCTTCGTGCGAGCGACCAAGCCACTGGCATGCTGCACGGCCGGCTCGCCGTGCTGTGATTCCGGCTGTTGATTATCCCGACGCCCACTCGGCTTGAACGCGTCGGTGAGCGGCAAGGAGGTTCAATGCGCGTCAGAAATGCGGAAAGCTCCGATCTCGCCAGCGTGGAAAGCCTTCTCGCTGAAAACGATCTGCCGATCGATGGAGTGCGGGATAATTTCTCGAGCTTCATCGTCGCCGACGATGACAGCACGATCTCCGGTGTCATCGGACTGGAGAAGTACGGATCAGCGGCGCTGCTCCGGTCCGCGGTCGTATCGCAGGACCACCGCGGATCGGGACTCGGCCGCCGCCTGGTGGAGCGGATGCTCGAGCGCGCCGAATCAGAGGGAGTGTCGGAGATCTACCTGCTCACCACCACCGCCGAAGCCTACTTTCCGAGATTTGGGTTTGCTCGCACTAGTCGCGCAGCGGTCCCTGAGGCAGTCAAATCATCCGTGGAATTTCGCGGCGCATGCCCGGACACCGCGATCGTCATGGTCCGGCGCCTGACTCAACGAAGGACTTCGGCTTGATTCGCTTCGCGTTGATCTCCGACATCCACGCCAACTTGCCGGCCTTGCGCGCTGTGCTCGCCGACATCGACAAGCAAGCCAATGTGGACGGCATCTATCACCTCGGCGATCTCACCGGCTACGCACCGTGGCCGAACGAAGTCGTAGCGCTGTTGAAGGAGCGAGCGATTCCAGGGATCGCCGGCAATTACGACTCCACGGTGGCTGCCGATTACAAACATTGCGGCTGCCGAGCGGAGTCGGAGCGGGACGAGGAGTTGTCGCACCTCTCTTTTGAGTGGACGAAGGCCCACGTTACGAGGGAGACCAAGAGTTACCTGGGCGCCCTTCCTTTCCGGCTCGACATTCGACCGTTTGGCGGCCACGCCGCCGGCCCGACGATCACCTTGATTCACGGGAACCAGACTCTCAACACCGTCTACGTCACGGAGGATCGTCCTGACACCTTCCTCGAAAAGATGGCAGCCGGGCTCGGCGCGCAATCCGAAGACGTTGTTTGCTTCGGACACACCCATAAGCCGTGGCAGCGCGTCGTTGGTGGAGTCCAGTTTATAAACTGCGGAAGCGTCGGGCGTCCAAAGGATGGCGACCACCGGGCCTGCTACGTTATGCTCTCGATCGACGCGTCCGGCCCACACGGCGAGTTTGTCAGAGTGCCGTACGACGTCGAAGAAACCGCCCGCGCCCTGATCGAAGCAGGCCTTCCTACCGAGTTCGCGGAAGTTCTGCGGTCTGGCGGTTCGACTGTAGCCGTTTAGAGACGGCCTCGACGGCGCCGAAAACTCTGAGAAGATTTTCTCCCGCCAGCTTCTTCAGATCCGCATCTGACCAGCCACGCCGCGCCAGCTCGGCGAAGAGCGCTGGATACTTCGAGACATCTTCCAGGCCCTGGACGACCTCTGTAATTCCATCGAAGTCGCCGCCGATGCCGACGTGATCCACGCCGGCGACCTTGCGAACGTAGTCGATCTGATCAGCGACCTGGGCGAGAGTTGCGCGCGGCTCGGGGTGTGACACGCGCCACTGCTTCAGCTCGCGCGTAATTGCCGCAGTGTCCTTGCCGTACTTCTTCTCCAGATCGGTGATGACGGGACGGGTGGATTCATCGTAAAGCATCACCGCCGGGGATACGAATCCGGTGACGAACGGCACCATCACGATGCCACCATTCACGCTCACGCGTCTGAGAATCGAATCGGGCACGTTCCGCGGAACATCGACCAGGGCTCTGGCGCCCGAGTGCGAGAATATCACCGGCGCCTGGGTGTCATTGAGAGCATCGCTCATCGTTCCTGGCGAGACGTGCGAGAGATCGACCATCATGCCGAGTCGATTCATCTCGCGCACGACGCTGTCGCCGAAGGGCGTGAGGCCGTTGTGCTTCGCAGAATCGAGAGCAGCGTCGGCCCAGTCGAGGGTGACGTTGTGCGTCAGTGTCATGTAGCGCACGCCGAGGTCGTAATAGGCGCGCAAAGCGCCGAGAGAGTTTTCGATGGCGTGCCCACCCTCGAGCCCGAGGAGTGAGGCGAGTTTCCCTTCCTTGTATTCGCGACGGATATCGTTCGCGGTCAGCGCCAGCGCGAGCCGGTCAGGATATTTCGCTATGATTCTGTGGGCGATGTCGATCTGCTCGAGCTGCACGCGCGCGTATCCGGAGTCACGCCACTCGCCAGGAGTATAGACCGACCAGAATTGGGCGCCGATCATTCCCGCCTTGAGGCGATCCAGATCGGTGTGGCCCGGTGTGTGTTTGCGGAGATCGTACGCGTCCACGTTGCCACGCGCGATCGAGTCCTCGCGAATGCGCCAGGGCAGATCGTTGTGGCCGTCGATGAGCGGAGTTTCGGTCAAAATGTGCTTCGCCCGGGCGAGGTACTTATCCGAGGGCGCTGCCGACGAGCCGTTCTGGGCGAGAAGAGTTCCGCTGGAACCGAGACCGAGTAGAAGGAATCCAGGTGCGAGGAACTGGCGGATGCGTCGCGAGCGTGAACGCGAGAGGTTCTGGGACATGATCAGCTGGGTGGGTGGGACTTACAAACTCTTACAAGTCACGGAACGAGGGTCGGGCCCGGTGGGGTATCGAGCAACTCCACCGCTTCGACGCTGTCGGCCTCGCGGACGACGAGTCGAATGGGATGAAGCCATTGCAGCCAGGGCATCATTCCGCCGGCGTCGTCCCGAATCAAGTTGGAGTCGATGCCGTTGGCGTCGAGGACGGCCTGGGCCAGATGCGCATCAACCTCGTTGGCAAACGTGCGAATGACCGTATTGAGCTCTGGCAGGCTTCCCTCCATTGGATCCTCCCCAAAAGCTGGGAAGCTGGATCGCTGACGCGTCAACTGCGCGTCCGCGGTAAAATCTACTCTGTGGCTGGCACACCGTCTGCCCGATTTGACCCTGATGAACCAACCCCGGATCCATACCATGAAAGTGTTCTTCAGCGTGCCGACTGCCCTGGTCCTCGTCCTCGCCAGCACCGTCGGGTGCAGTAAGCAGACGAAAACCAAGGCAGATACAACGGCCGCGACGACTCAGGATACGATGCTGCTTCGCGATCTGGCGGAGGCAAACAAAAACACCGCCGCGGCCGCCGAGGTGGACAATAGTCTTAACACGGTGCGCACTAGCGGAGATAGCGTGTTGTACTCGGGCCAGAGCCAGTCGAGCGGTGTCAATGGCGCGGCGCGAACGACGGTTCCCCAATCGTCTCCCGCTTCGACCGGGGCCCCGAGGCTTACGCCGCCGCTCAGGGCGAACGATGCGCCTCGCCCTACTACGGTGCCGATTACTCGCTCACCCGCTTCGAGCGTCTCCACCCGACCGAGGGGCGATCCGTGCGACTCGCCGACCCTTACCGATCAACGGTTTTGTCTGAACCGCTCCATTGCTGAAAATGATGCGGACCTGAATCGGACCTACCAGGAGCTGATCGCGCAGGCGCGAAAGTCAGGNGGCTCTGATCTCGAGGAGAGATTCCGGCAGTCCCAGCGGGAGTGGGTCAATCAGCGCGATGCGGACTGCAGCAGCCAGACAGAGACCAGGGACGGAAAGCTGTGGGCGCGCACAGTTGGGCGCTGTCTCGCGAACTATTCCTCGAGGCGGACCGCGGAGCTCAGTCGGAGCCTAAGTAGTCTCCGCGGCCAATAGCCTCGTGTCGATCCAATCGCTTTCGTCAGCGGATATTCGCGCCCAGCCTGGTGCCTGCACTGGCAAAAGCGCGGCCCTGGAGAAAGGCGTCAATCTCCGACGCCGCTACAGGGCGTGGTCCTATCCAGCCGCCGCCGTAGGACTTTGTCGGAACGGAGACGCCTGCTACTCCGCCCGTCGCACTGATCTCGACGACGGCTGTTGCGTCGACGATGCCTTGGGTGCCGCTGTTGATTACCAGTACCCACTTGCCGGCAGCAGGCTGCTGCCACCGCACGACGTACGTGCCGGTCTGCGATCCCGGCCGGATGTCCAGCCGTACGCTTTGCCGCTTCCCATTCACGACGCCCTCGGCGGTGCCCGTCACTGTTTTGGCTACGATCTCGCCATGATGGTAGGTCCGAACGGTAAGAAAGGCGTCACGCGATGCCCGATCAAAGGGATTTGCGGGGTACTCGATGGCGATCCATGGCGGGCCGGCGAGCGCGGTACTGAAGGCGGTGAGCGTAAGCGCCATCACCAGCGCGAACGAGCGAAGCAGTGGGCGTTTCATGGCAATCTCCTGAGGAAGTTTCACCGGTGGTTATAGCTGACCGATACTTCGGTTTCCGGTGCCTCTGTGATGCCGACCACGTGCTCAGGGTTTAACGGACTTCTATTTCGATGTGCGCAGGGTGACCGATCCCTTGAAAGTTCGGATCGTTACTTTGGCGCCGCCGCCGCCAGCGTCCGTCGTCAGCTCGAACCCACGGCCAAAACGACCAGCTTCTGGTCTGGTGCGGGAAACATTGTTGTTGATCGTGCCTGCAATCGTTGCGACTGAAAAGGAAGCAGCTGTTTTTTCGGGAATGGCGATGTCGATGCCGCCACTGTGGGTATCGAAATCGAATAAGCCACTGCGATCGAGCTGTCCCGCAAAGCTGACGTTCCCTGTGACAGTCTCGATTTTTGTGCGCTCGAACGCGCCGCCCTCGACTTTAACCGCTCCGCTGACGGTCGAGATTCCGGCGTCATTGCTGCCTCCGTGCAGGGTAATCATTCCCGATGCGCTTTTTGCCCGCAACCACGCCGGCGATCCGGAAATGTGGATGTCCCCGTCGATTGCTTCGGCGTTCAGCTCCTTCGGGTTGCCTGTGACATCTATGGTGCCGCTCACTACGTACAGATCGAGTCCGCCGTCGACACCGTTGATATCGATGTTGGCGGTCGCAGTCTTCACCCATAGCCGGATGTGCGCGGGTACCCAGATCTCAAGATTGGCAGGCTTCGGTTCGCGTTGATCGGCGGACTCGATGAACATCTTCGCGCCGGTGTAGCCTCCGCCCGCAAAAAACTGGTCGCCTGGCGCTAACGTGCCTTTGATGAGAACAGTGTCCTTGCTCCAGCCATGGACGATGACGCTCCCGACCATGTTCATGACACGGAAAGCGCCCTCCATTCCGAGCGGTATTCGCCGCTCGATCTTTTTCTGCGCGGCGAGCGGCGACGCCAGCGAAAGACTGAGCATCGCCGCGACAAGTACGCCGGTACTTCTACGTGCCACGCGTTATCTCCGTCGAGCGCCGTAACAGATCCACTTTTTGTCTGTAGTTCGCTGACAGCATCTCCACGAGCAGTTTGTTGGACGGATCGCGCGCCAGGGCGTTGCGCGCCTCGAGAATCGCTTCGTCGATCGTGCGGAGGCTGGCCTTGAGCTGGACTACAGTCTCCGGTGCCAGTGAGGTTTCCTGCTGATCCAGCACGTCCTGGAGCGCCGCAGCGGTACGCAGGTAGTTGTTCTCTTCGATGGTGAAGCTCGCGAGCGTGACGCTGCCTGCACTATCCCCGCGCGACGCGGTTTGACTCGAGTCGTGCGAGCGTGAATTGAGGTACAGTGACGTGANCGCCGACGACATTATCGCGGCTACTATCGCGGCAGCGGCGGCCAGCATCGCGGGACGTCGCCATTGTGATTTTCGCGAGACAACGCTTTCGGTCGCAGCCGCGGCGCGATCGCGATCGATAGCAGCGCGAATATTCGTCCACGCGTCCGTTGGCGGATCGATCGACTTCGGCAGCTCCGACGCGCGAGTGATAACACGCTTAAGGTCCTCCACCTCCGCGCTGCAGATAGCGCACGCCGCCACGTGATCGGCAACCGAATCACGTGCGTCCTCGCTGAGGTCGCCCGTCACGTAGTCGTCGAGAAGGTGTCTGATCACGTCGTGCGTCATGAGTTCCTTTCCTCTGTTTTCCCTTCCAGCCGCTCACGGAGCAGCCGTCTGGCACGGTGCAGCTGCGCCTTCACCGTTCCAACGGAGACACCGAGCTGCTGAGCGATCTCCTGGTGCTGATAACCTTCGATATCGTGCAGCACGAAGGCGAGACGGGCTCCCTTTGGCAGAGACGCCACCGCTTCCTCCATTTCCATCTTCAGGTCAACGCCGCTCGAGCGCGCCGCCCCCGGCAGCAATGACGTGTCTTCCATCGACAGTACCCTCGCCGAGCGACGTCGGTCGCTTCGCGCATTTTCGAGCATGGTGTTGACAGCCATTCTATGGAGCCAGGACGAGAACGCGCTGTCGCCGCGAAAAGTCTCGAGCCTTCGCCATGCCTTGATGAAAACGTCCTGCATCAGCTCGGTTGCTTCCGATCTGTCGCCCGCCTGAAGACGGATACACAACGCGTAGAGACGTCCCGCGTGTTCGCGATACAGGACTTCGAACGCACCAACGTCCCCAGCGCACGCCCGCCGGATACAATCCAGGGTCGCGGCCTTGTCTTCACTAATCGTGGACGGGAAAGGCTCGACTGTGTCTGAGGCCACCGCGCTCGTCTTCATTTCAACCGGGAATGTGATGCCGACCGGGTTTGAAAGGTTGGAAGCGGCCTACTCTATGTCGCCGCCCAGGTCGAATTTGGCACGGGTAAGTCCGATGATTCGATCGAGCCCGGCCTTCACTTCCGGAGGGAGATCCCGACGATTCATGAGACGCTCGGCCTCAGCCCGGATCGAGTCGAGGGCTTCCATGAAGTTTCCCTTCTTCAGCTTTCCGGTATCGTCGGCCATGGATCGGATGGTTGCGGGTTGTTAGGCGCGCGCGAGCTGAGCTGGCTTGCCGCCGGGTAGCTGGGGCGTCGGGCGGCGCTCGCCAACCTGCTGACGCCACATCGCATAGTAGAGGCCGGTTCTCTCCAGCAGGTCTTCGTGCTGACCAACCTCCACTATTTTGCCGCGCTCGAGAACGTAGATGCGATCGGCGTGCATCACGGTGGACAGGCGGTGCGCGATGAGGATGGTAATAACCTCGCGTGAGCTGGCGACGTCACGCATGGTGCGACTGATCTCCTCCTCGGTGAGCGAGTCGAGAGATGACGTCGCTTCATCGAAGACAAGGAGATGCGGGTTACGCAGCAGCGCACGGGCGATCGACAGCCTTTGCTTCTCGCCACCAGAGACTTTCACGCCGCCTTCACCAATCAGAGTGTCGAGACCTTTATCCGCTCGCGCGAGCAGCGTGTTCGCCGCCGCCTTGTGCAGCACGTCCAGACACTCGGCGTCGGTCGCGTGCGGATTCACGAACTTCAGATTCTCCCGAATCGTTCCCGAGAAAAGCTGGGCGTCCTGCGTGACCAAACCAATTCGCTCACGCAAGCGGTCGAGATCAACGTCAGCGCCGGCGACGCCGTTGTACAGAATCTGGCCTTCCTTCGGTATATAGAGACCAACCAGCAGCTTGACGAGCGTGGTCTTACCCGCGCCCGAGGGACCGACGAAAGCGATAGTCTCGCCTCGCTGCACGTCGAACGAGATGTCGGTGAGCGCGGGAGTGTTCGCGCTCTGGTGCATAAAGCCGACGTTCTCGAACTCCAGCTCCTCGATATCCGTGATCGGCACCGGTGCCTGTGGCTTGGGATCCTTCGGCGTCTCGAGAATTTTCTGGAAGTTCGCGAGCGAGACTTCGGTCTCGCGATAGACGTTGATGATGTTCCCCAGCTCCTGCATCGGGCCGAAGATGAAGAAGGAGTAGAACAAAAGTGAAAAGAATTGACCGACCGTGATCTTCTGGGTGAAGATCAGATACAGCATCATGAAAAGGATCAGCGTGCGCAGCAGGTTTACGCACGTGCCCTGGATGAAACTGAGACTGCGGATGTACTTCACCTTTTTGAGCTCGAGCTTGAGGATTTTCTCCGTAGTGGCGTTCAGTCGCACTACTTCCTGATCCGCGAGCCCCAGACTCTTCACCAGCTCGATGTTTCTTAACGATTCAGTCGTCGAGCCGGCCAGGGCTGTCGTCTCGGCGACAATCACTTTCTGGATGTTCTTGATGCGTCCACTCAATGCCCAGCTCAACGTCCCGAGCAAAGGAACTGTAGCGAGAAACGCCGGGACGATCACCCAGTGCACCGATAACGCGTAGATGATGACGAACACCACACCGACGAGGGTGGTGAAAATCAGGTTGATAGAAAGCGAGATGAACTTCTCTACATCCGACCGCACTTTCTGCAGCTTGCCGAGGGTCTCGCCGCTGCGCTGATCCTCAAAGACCGAGTACGGCAGCTCCAACGAGTGTCTGATGCCGTCCGAGTACATCTCGGCGCCGACGCGCTGGACGATGACGTTGACGTAATAGTCCTGAAAGTTCTTGGCAACACGCGAGACGAAGGCGACACCCATCGCCATCAGGAGCAGCGTTCCGGCGCCTTTGATGAACGTGCGGGTCTGATACTCACGGAACCGCGTGGCGTAATCGTCGATTACGTGGCGGAAGATGAGCGGGTCGAGAAGTGAGAAGACCTGATTGGTCGCCGCCAGCACCAGCGCCAACAGAATCAGCATCCGGTACTTGTGGAGATACGAGTAGAGAATATTCATGCTATTGCTGTTTGGTTGCCGCTGGAGAACCACGGGTGAAGAAGATGTAATCGGTTGGGGACGGCGTATCGCCCCCCGCACGCACCAGCGAAGCTATCTGGGCGCGATGATACGAGCCGTGCATGAATACGTGGGTCAGGATGTCTTCGACGGTCGACGTGTACTGATCCCCGGTGCTGTTCTTGTACGTGATGCCGCGCTCGAGGGCGTCGTCCGTTAGAGCGTCAACCAGCTTGCGGTACTGTGCTGCGTTTTCGGCGGCGAGCGCCTCACACTCAACGAGCCCCAGACCGGGCCAGACAGCGAATCGCGGCGGCATGCCATACAACCGCGAGAGCCAGACGTGCTCGGAGCCGAGTATGTGGGCGTAGGTCTCCAGTGCCCTGGCCGGCGGATTAGCCGCGGAGCGCAGGCTGGTAAGCGCCCGCTGGTCTGCCCATTCCAGGTGTTGGACCAGCCGTGCGAAGTGCTGCTTGAGATCACTCATTCAGGAACCGGTCCTCGTCGAGTCGCCGCAATGTTCATGGATGATAATAGCCTCGCCCCATTGCCTGCGACCAGACGTTTTTCTACTCTGAATCATGCGTCGGAGATTGTTAGTCCTCGCCTTCGCTCAATTGCTCGTGGTCCAGAGCGAGGCTGTTGCGCAGACCGACACAGTTTCGCATTCCGGTCATGACGGCTTACCCGGGCTAGCCTGGATCGAGCCACTGGGGATCGCTGTCTCGACGGCTCTCGACCCGGAAATACGCGAATGGGCCCATCGCCAGCAGTCTCACTCACTGGATCATCTCGCCAGGTTAGCAAACCGGCTCGGCACCGCGCGAACTCTAGTGCCCGCGATGGCATTGACCTACGGAGCGGCTGCTTTGACGGGGCGCGAGTCGCTTGCCAATGGCACTCTAAAAACCGCGGCTGCGTACATCGCGTCTGATCTCGTGGAATCGGCACTCAAGCCGGTTATCGGCCGCGAGCGCCCGCACGTTTCAGGAAATTCACATCGCTTTCATCCGTTCACGAGCAACGGCGATTGGCACTCATTGCCGTCGGCACACGTCGCTCATATCGCGTCGATTGCGGAAGCGATATCGCTCCAGGCAAAGTCGACGCCGGTGACGCTGCTGTGCGACGGGCTGGTATCACTGGTCGCGTGGGATCGCGTTTATGAGGACCAGCACTGGACGAGCGATGTCGCGGTGACCCTTGCTTTGACGAACGCCGTCAGTCGAGCAACGATCCATTGGCTCGAGTCTCGCAAGTCCCACTGACCAACACTGCAAACGTCTGACAAGTACTTATATAGTAGTAACGACGCTTCGCGGCCGACCCTACACCTCTCCACCCGACTCAGATGATCGCCACTTCCTACCGCCGGCCTTTGCTGACGGCCTGCCTTGTCTTTACGCCGTTCAGCAGTGGCGTTGCGCAGTTGACGTATCAGTCGCCACCAGCGGACCTCGTGAAAATTCTCGAGGCTCCCGCGAATCCAGTGACATCGGTAAGTCCGAACCGGCGCTGGGTTCTCGTCACTATCGGTGATCCGCGAACCGTCTCCATCAGCGATATGGCTGACTCTGCGTACTACCTTGGCGGCAGCAAGATCAGAGCGAACCCCGATCATCGCGTCGAGAACATTGGCATTCGCTCGGCGACAGTCAGCAGCATCGATGGCAAGGTCGTGCGCTCACTCGAAGTTCCCGCCGGCGGACGCGTTGGAACGGCGACGTGGTCGGTGAGTGGAGACAAGCTCGCCTATACCACGATATCGAAGGGTGCGATGGCGCTGGAGGTAATGGACCTTCCGAGCGGCAACGTTCGGCGCGCGAACGGAGGCGGGCTATCGGGAAAGATTGGCGATCTCGATTGGTCGCGCGACGGAAAAGACATCGCATTCACCACTACGACATCAACCGGAACCTCGCTGTGGGTCGCTGACGTTGGAAGCGGTGCCACGCGCCGCCTGACTTCGCCAGATCTCAATTTCACTACGGCCCACGGAAATGTTGTCGACGATCCCGGTTGCAACTGGCTGAACGGGAAAGCGCCTTTGGTGTGCAGATTGTGGCCGGCCAANCGCGGTGCCGCACCAAGAAGCTCTGAAGTCCCGGGCGGAGTGATCGTTCAGGAATCGTACGGCCGGTCCGCGCCGGCGCGAACCTATGAGTACCTGCTGCAGGGACCGACGGATGAAGCGCTCTTCGACTACTACTTCACGGATCAGATCGCTCTGGTCGCACTGGATGGTCGTGTAACGCCAGTCGGACAACCCGGAATTCATTCGCGCGTCGCGCCATCGCCCGATGGGAACTATCTGCTCGTCGAGACGGTGCAGCGGCCGTACTCCTATCAAGTGCCGATGGATGTATTCCCATCACGCACCGAAGTCTGGAACCTGAAGGGCCAGGTTCTGCGCGAGATCAGAAACTCTCACGTGGCAGAAGAGGCGCCGAGCGCACGGGATGCGGTTTTGCCGGGAGTGCGCAATGTGAACTGGCGGCCGGATGCGCCGTCGACGCTTGTTCTGGTAGAGGCGCTCGATGGCGGCAATCCACGCACAACGGTTCCGAAGCGCGATCAGGTCTCGCTGCTTTCGGCACCGTTCGCCGGACCCGCAAAGCCGTTCTTGCAGACCGAGTATCGGTTTGGCGGTATCACCTGGGTTTCTCCGAGCACGGCGTTTCTCGTCGACAGGCTTTCGCGCGGTGCCAGGCGCCGGGTGTGGATGATCGACCCGTCTGCGNCAAACGGCGGCANTCCCAAATTGATTTGGGATCGCAGCACTGAGGATCGCTATTCAGATCCCGGCTCGTGGGTTATGGCGCTCGATCCGCGAACCGACGAGCTCGCGCCACTTCGCTCAAGCGATGGCAAGTATCTCTACCTGCGGGGCAGTGGTGCGTCGGCGGAGGGCGAGCGGCCGTTCATCGACCGGTTCGATCTTGCAACCGGGAAATCGGAAAGACTGTGGCAATCGGCGGCACCGAATTACGAGGAAGTCCTGCAGGTGGTCGATCCCGATGCCAGCCGGATCATCACGCTCCGGGAGTCGCCGACGGATCCTCCGAATGTTTTCGTCCGCGATCTCAAGAACAAGCTCCTCGCGCAGGTGACGAAGCTCGGTGATCCGGCACCTTACTTCGCGAACGTGAAGAGCGAGCTCATCACCTACACGCGCGCGGATGGCGTCAAGCTCTCCGCGACGATGTACCTGCCGCCGGGTTACGACAAGTCACAGGGCAGGCTGCCGTTCTTTTTCTGGGCGTATCCGCGAGAGTTCCAGTCGGCTGACGCCGCCTCGCAGCTCGTCGGCTCTCCCTACGAGTTCAAGCGGCCCGGGCGACAGAACTACATGATGCTGCTGATGCATGGTTACGGAGTTCTCGACGGACCGACGATGCCGATCGTCGGCACCGGTGGAAAGGAACCCAATGACACCTACGTGCAGCAGCTCGTCGCCAGTGCGCAGGCAGCCGTCGACAAAATCGTAGATATGGGAGTCGCCGATCGCGACCGCATCGCAGTCGGCGGACATTCGTACGGCGCTTTCATGACTGTGAACCTGCTGGCGCACTCTGATCTATTCAGAACGGGAATCGCCGAGAGCGGCGCTTACAATCGGACGCTCACGCCATTCGGTTTTCAGGCGGAGCCGCGGACTTACTGGGAAGCGCCCGAAGTCTACAACGCAATGTCGCCGTTCAACTACGCCAACAAAATCAACGAGCCCGTGCTGCTCATTCACGGTCAGCGCGACGACAACTCCGGAACCTTTCCCATACAGTCGGAACGCCTTTTCGCCGCGATCAAGGGCAACGGCGGCAGCGTTCGCTACGTGCAGCTACCGCTCGAGCCTCACGGGTACACGGCCATCGAGACCCAGCGTCACCTGCTTTGGGAGTACATCAACTGGCTCGACAAGTACGTGAAGAACGCGAGTCCTCGCGCTGCTACCGCGGCGACGGGAGGGTCACTAACACCGAAGTAGCGAGAAGAACGAGCGCGGCGAACGTCAGCTCCATCGTCGACGAGCGACGAATAGTCTCTTCCGAGCCGCTTTCTCCCAGTGTCGGACGAACGCGCTTCCAGTTCCACGCACCCATTAGTACGACCATCAGAACGAAAACGAGCTTCACCATAAGCGCGATTCCGTAGCTGGTGGTCCAGAGCGCGGACACATGCTTGAGATGCAGCCACGCAGTGGTAAGGCCCGTCAACGCCACAATAGACGCAGCCGTCAGAGCCAGTGGCGAAAACGAATTGACCAGATCGCAAACAAGCCCGGCGCGCGGCAATCCCGGCGTGCCGATTTTCATCACACCCCTGATTCCGACGAGTGTCAGCACGAGCAGCGTGCCGAGCCATGTCGACGCAGCGAGGATGTGAACGGCGTTTGCGCGTCCAGCCCAGTTTCGGCCGGTGTACAGCGGTTGCAGCACCACGATCAGCGTCGCCGCCGCCGCCAGAGCCCAACCCAATCCGGGCGATGCACGGACGACAGCGAATCCAATCAACGCCAGAACCAGCAGCGCCATCTTCAACTCGAACGGCGCGAGGTTTTTGGGGAGGGTTGCGGCGAATGCCTTGTGCTCGACGATGGACCTCACGTACGGTCCGCCAAGAAATGCGATGAGCAATAACACCACTCCGAGCACGCCGAGCAGCGCGGCGTTATCCGCCCGCAGAATCCGACGTGCTTCATCGGAGATTCCGCGCACGCGACGAACTATCCCGTACCGGAAGCCGAGTGCGCCGATGGCGAAGAAGTAGCCGACGAATTGGACGAGCTCGAAAAAAGCATCGCGGTAGGAGAAACCCTCTGGGGGCGGCGGTCCTGGTGGCGCTGCCTGCGCACTCTGAGCCACAGCCTGAATGAGATGGATCGTCGCTCTCACTGGCTCCCCATTTCTTTCTTTATTATGGATGACTCGTACTTCGCCAGCAGGTCTGCGGGCCCGTCGTATATCTCCACCGCGCCTTTGAGATCCGCGTCTTTCCAGCCTCCGGATCGAAACCCGATTATGNGCACGCCCGCTCTGCCGGCCGCTTCGATGTCATACGGCGTATCNCCAATCATGACCAGCTGATTGGCTGCAATATCACTCTCTTCGATGGCCGCATGCACNATGTCGGGGTCAGGTTTTGATCGNTTGGCATCGCTGGCCGTGGCCTTTTCCTCCATCAGGTCTTCGACCTCGGCAGCCTTCAACAGGCCTTTCAGCTCCTGATCCTTGGCTGAGGTCGCCACTATCGCTTTCAGTCCATCCGCGCGAACGCGCGACACGAGATCACGTGATCCGGGAAGAGGACGCAGGCGGGGCAGGTACTTCTCTCGAAAGATTTCCGAGCGACGATGCGTCAGTCGCTTGCCTTCTTCGCTTTCGTTGCCGACGCCGATGGTTTTGGGGAGGAGCTTGTCGGCGCCCATGCCGATCAGTGGTCTGACGATGTCAAACGGCACGTCGTAGCCAGCTTCCGCGAACGTGTCCACCCAGGACTCCGCATGCGCGTCGTTGCTGTCTACGAGCGTGCCGTCAACGTCGAAGATTATTCCCTTGAGCAACAGCTACTTCAGGGTCTTCTGAATCGATTCAGCCTTGGTGAGATGCCCCTGAACGACCGGTGCTGCTTTCTGAATCAGGTTCTTGAGCTCCGAGTTCTGCGTCTGGCCGGCAGATTTCGTCGCCAGATCGAGGACCGCTTTGTGAGCGTTGACCTCGGCGTCGATGTAGGCCTTGTCGAAATCCTTGCCTTTCGCCGTCGAGTTGAGAGTGTTGGTCTCGTCCTGAGCCATCGATGTCACAGGATCGTCGGAGGGAGCCGCTGGCGTGACGTTCAGCTTCTTGGCGAGAGCGGCGCCCTGCGCGCGGAGCTGGTGGTGATCTCTCGTCATGCGCCGCCCGAACTCACGAACTTCTGAAGAGGTCCCCTTGGTGACGGCGATGGCTCCGGCCGAGCTGTCAGCGGCGTTCGCTTCATCGAGTAGCGCGAAGATGTTGGCATCCGACCAGGTTCCGGACGCAGGAGCGTTGGTCGACATCGCGGAGGTATCGCCCATCGTCGTAGTGCTGGACGCGGCCGCGGTGGTATCAGACGCGTAGTTGTCTTTCTTGCTGCATGCGGCCGCAGCAAGGACCGCGACTGCGAGCATCGCCACTTTCGATCTCGTTCCGTTGATCAACATCGTGCCTTCTCCTCCCCATCCGGGGTCAAGAAAAAAACCGCCCCGCTAATCGAAGCGGCAATTCTGTTTTACCGGAAGGCAGACTTGGCAAAAACCGTACGCGGTACGCCGTTCCCGCTACTGTGCTCGCGCCTCGCTGTTTGACGTCACGCTCAGCCGGTTGAATACAGTGGCGTCGTTGAATCGCGAGAACGCGCTTTTGACGTCGAGGGCGAGTGACTTGAACCTGTCAGCAGTGCTCGCGGGCACTTGTACGGTAGCAAACAATATCACGGCAAACAGGTCGCCGGTCGCGAGCATGCCTCCGAAGCCGAGGACTGATTTGATTCCGTGACGGACGACGAACTCCTCCTGCGCCGGTATGTACGGACTGCCCAGCGCGTGCTCGACATGGAAGACTCCATGTCGTTTTCCGGCGAGCTCTTTGACGATGTCTGGCGTCGGCTCGATCACCTGGCTGATGTCCAGTCCAAGATCCTTGATCAGCTGGGAAATCATCGGCGCCTTCTCGACGATCTCCGGACTAGGCAAAGGAATGGCGCGGTGTCCACGCGAGAGATGCCGCGAATTCCAGCTGCCGGTTGAACCAACCGTCGCCATCAGCGTCAGACATTTCATGTCGGGACGCGAAGGCGAGCCGCCCAGAACACCCAGCGCGAACCGCTGGAGATCCGGCTCGAGTGACCCGAACGCGACGGTTCGGTAGCAGCGTACCAGCGCGCACGCACGCTCGACGCCGGGTCCGTGCAGCTCGTCGTAGAGGAATTTACAGACACGCTGCGCGGACGCCTCGAGCGATGGCATACCGGACGCGGTCTCACGCAATCTGAGACTGCACTTCAGCATGTCTCCGAGGTCGAACCTGGTCAGATCGTAGGTCATGGCGTAGTCTTTATTTCCCGTCTACCTCAGCAGGATATGCGCACCTTTATCAATAGATATGCACCTTCTGCACCCGCACCGACAAGCGATCGTTTGGTCCGGGAGTGGGGAAAGAAACTCGCCGGGATCCTTCTCGCCGGCGTAATAGCGTGCGCCGCCAGCGCGGCAAGCGTCGGTGGTGGACGCGCACCGCGACTCCAGGTGGTACACGCGGACACCGCCGCCCTTCGCAGGAAGCTCGACTCTATCGCCGATGCGCACCACGGGATTGTAGGCTACAGCGTAATCGATCTCGAGTCCGGAGCGCGGATCAGCAGACGCGGGGATGAAACCTTCCCGACGGCGAGCCTCATAAAGGTCGCGATCCTGGTGACGGTTTACGATCTGGTGGCGAAAGGGCAGCTGTCACTGGACGATCCGTTAACGGTTCTGAAGATCGACCAGGTGCCGGGGTCAGGGGTTATCCAGTTCCTGCACAACGGCACTATGCTGACGGTGCACGATGCGGCCTGGCTGATGTCGACGATCAGCGACAACACCGCCACCAACCTGCTGCTGGATCGCATAATCATCCGGAGAGTCTGGGCGAAGATGGATTCGCTCGGACTTCAGCACACCCGCGTTCACTCGAAGAGTTTTTTGCGCAATTCCAGCGTGGCGATGGACAGCTCCGTGAAGTACGGACTGGGCGTAACCACGCCAAACGAAATGGCGCACCTGTTCGAGCTGCTCGCCCAGGGGAAAGCGGTAAACCCTGCGGCCGATTCGGCGATGCTCGACATCCTCGAGCATAACACCACCGACTTCATGCTGCAGCGTTATCTGGAAGGAGCGCGGGCGGCACACAAGGATGGCGAAACTGATGCGGTGCGAACCGAGTGCACCCTTTGGTATCTGCGAAACCGTGTGGTCGCCTGTGTGATGACGAAGGAGAACAAGGACCAGCGTTGGATCATCGACAACGAGCCGCAGCTGACGATGGCCAACATGGGACTCGCTATCGTTAACGCATTCGGCGGAGTTCCGCCGGCGCCTCCCTCGCAGTAGAGACGCTAGACCATTCGATTGCGGCCGCTCATTCGTGCGGCCATTGCCCTCACATCCGAGGGCGTGAGCACCACTTCATAGGAGGCCGACCGCTTGTCGTAGTGCGTGAGCAGCTTTTCGGCGCCCGGCGCAATCACCGCACGCTCGTAATCTTCGCCGGCAAAATGCTTCACCGCGTCGATGTCAGTGAACTGGGTGATAGTTACAAACTCGACTTCGTCGTTGGCAGCCTCGCGTCGCATTAGGTACGCGCCAGTATATCCTCGTATCCGATGGAGTCCGGGAAGAAATTCCCCGCGCAGAAGCTTTTCGTATTTGTCCGCGTTCTGCCGCGTGGTCCAGCCGTGCCAGATTCTACTGATCATCCAAACACCCTCGCTTCCTGCGAACGCCTCGTCGCGCCGCATATTCGCACCGTGTCCCGGCCCTTACTCAGTGGCCAGTACGTTCCACCGTCTTTCCGGTGAAGTTCTCGGTACTGAGATCTTTCGAGGACAATGACCGGACATACGCCGTCAGCATCCAGATCTGATCATTCGTGATACGTCCGCCCCACGCCGGCATTCCGTCGGGCCGTCCCTGATAGATGGATTCGAAGACTTCCCCTGCCGAACCACCGAAGTGCCAGCGTCCGTCCTGAAAGCTCGGCCCCATCGCGCCGGAGCCATCCGCACCGTGACAATCAAGACAGTTATAGGCGACGAATAGCTTGGCACCCGTTGCAATCGCGCCCTTGTCGGTCTCGTAAGGATTTCGCAACGACTGAAGTTTTGCGGATGCCGGGAATCCCGCGGGAAGAATTTCTGGATGCTCGATGAAACGCAGGCTGTCCCCCGCCACCAGCAATTTGCTGGTCGAGGTATCTCTGTCAGGAGCGGCAGCCGCCGAGCTCACGCTGTCGTCGGCTCCCGCGTCGCGAGCCGACGAAACCTTGCAGGCGATCGGCAGCGTGGCGGCCAGCAGAGCAATGGNCATTGAGCGCCTCATAGTGAAAACACGAATAGCTCTCCACCCCAGCTCGTCCACCTGCTGATGTCCGGCAGCGTCGTTCCGCGCTCACGGACATCGTAGGGCAGGTTCGCCGCAACATCTCCAGCAATGAGCAAACCCATGTCTCCGCCAATCCCTGCATAAATCGCCACATACTGCTTGCCATCGGGCCCGGAGTATGTGACAGGATTCCCCACCACTCCCGAACCGACCTTGAACTGCCAGAGGACTTTTCCGTTTCGCGCATCGACAGCTTTGAACCAGCCATCGAGAGTTCCGTAGAATACGACTCCGCCGGCCGTGGCGAGCGCGCCGCCCCATACCGGGTAGGGCTCCTTGATCCCCCAGACTTTTTTCCCGGTCGTTGCATCCCAGGCGATGAACTCGCCGCGATATCCGCCCGGACCGCCTTTCTCCGGAGCATTCCCGCCGATGAACGGAGTGCCGGCGATGTACGTCACCGCGCGCGCCTGAAAATCCATGCAAAGATTGTTGGTCGGCACATAGAACAGTCCGGTCTGCGGTGAGAACGCAGCCGGCTGCTGATTCTTTCCGCCCTCGAGACTCGGACAAATGTCCTTCACATTCTTGTCCTGCGCCGTCTTCTTCGTCTCGACCACGTTCGGGCGGCCGGTAGTCAGATCCACTCCCGTCGCCCAGTTCATCGGCACGAACGGCTCGGCGAGAATTACTTCACCAGTCGCTCGGTCGATGGTGTAGGCGAATCCGTTGCGATCGAAATGCACGAGGGCCTTTCGTGTCTGACCCTTGATCGGCAGATCGACGAGAATGTTCTCGTTGACCGCGTCGTAGTCCCACATGTCGTGGGGTGTCACCTGAAACGCCCAGACTATTTCGCCGGTGTCCGCATCGCGCGCTAGAATTGCTGCCGTCCATTTGTTGTCGCCAAGGCGCTGATTCTCGTTCCACGGTCCTGGATTGCTGGTGCCGTGGTAAATCAGGTTGAGCGCGGGATCGTACGAGAGCCATCCCCATACCGCGCCGCCGCCAGTCTTCCATGTGTCGCCGGGCCATGACGAAACGCCGAGGTCCTTGCCGCGATCGTGGGCGTAGAAAGTCTTGAACCTCGGGCCGACTTTGACGTCCTTGTCCGGTCCGATGTTGTAGGCGCGCCAGACTTCTTTTCCTGTCGACGCATCGAGCGCGGCGATCCAGCCGCGCACACCCATCTCGCCGCCGCTCGAGCCGACGATCACTTTTCCCTTCACCACGATGGGCGCCATGGTGATCGTTTCTCCGCGGGAGAGGTCCCCCATCCTCGTGCGCCATACCTGATTCCCTGTCGCGGCGTCGATGGCGATCGTATGGCCGTCGAGAAGGTTATAGAAAATTTTTCCATCGGCGTAGGCGGCGCCGCGATTGACGACGTCGCAGCACGCTCTGCCGATCGCCTGCTGCGCGTTATCCGGACGGAATTTCCATTTGAGCGGCTGACCCGCCTGCGAGAGGTCGATCGCGTATGACACGTTCGGATACGGCGTGACGACATACATCGTGTTGCCGACGACGAGCGGCTGGCCCTCGTGTCCGCGCAGAACGCCCGTCGAGAAGGCCCACGCAACGCGAAGGTTCGCCGCATTCTGCGGAGTGATCGTTGCGAGCTCGCTGTAGCGCGAACTGGCGTAGTCGCCGGCAGGCATCTGCCACTCGCCAGGCGGGCCAGCGTGTGGCACCGCGATCCTCGCTCCCGAAACCGACGCCGAACCAGTTGCTGCGGATGACGTCACCTGCGGATCCTGGCTGGCGGCGCTGTCGGCGCCGGTACTCGGTCGCTCGGTTCTGCAGCCGACAGCGATAAGGATTATCAGACCTGCTCGAATATCCGCCTTCATCGATCTCCCGGTCTCGATTCGGTTATTTCGGAATCAGGTAATCCTGTGCGGCGATGATCTGCCAGCGCCCCTTCCGCCGCTGCCATGTATCGGTGAACTGGTACCGTCGATCGAAACGACCTTTCTCTCCCTTACCTCTCAGGTGCAGCACGCCGGTGACGACGTGTACATCCCCGAAGTCGTGGAGCTTCATCCCTTCGTTGCGCGCCCACTCGACGTGATCGGAGCCAGTCACGCTCTTCATCACATCGGCGCGGGTCATGACCGCGGCATCTTCGGTGTAAACGAAGTTGGGCGCGAGCAGCCGGTCAAAGGTGACGGTGTCTCGGCGGACGAGGGCCGACGTCCACTGATCTTCAAGCTTGATTGGTGTGGATGCGGTGCCGGAATTCTGCGCGACGGCGGGAGTCGCGGCGACCAGCGCGAACAGCAGAACGGTGGGATGGCATCTCATCGTAAGTCCTCGTCGGGCCATATCTGGTGAAGTGCGGGTGGTCCTGTTAGCCGCAAGCATCCGGCCGTTGATGCGTCAAACGATGTACGGGATGAACCGCTTGCACTCCTGCATGTAGATGCTGTAAGGCTGGCCAATGGTCGCGAGCAGTGCCCGTTCCTCCACACTCACACGATAGCCATACACGAGGATTGACGAAATCGTGAGGAGCATCAGGCTGAACCAGCTTCCCAGCGACAGGCCGATACCGATGAACATCATCATGGCGGCCGTATATGATGGATGCCGGACGAGTCTGTACGGTCCCGACCGGATCACTGGCTGATCCTGTTTCGCCCTGACGTCGCCAGTGAAATATTCGCCGAGGGTCCGCCAGCAGTAACGTCTGAGCAGGCTGCCAAGGAGGATCGAGGTCACTCCAATGGCGAAGAGCGGCAGTTTCAGGCGCGGTGGGACAGAACCGGTCGCGGCGAACGCCAGAAAAAAAGCGGCGAGAAGCGCGATCTGCATCCCGCCGAGCAGAAGCCGCATCGATCCACTGTCTTTCGAGCCGGCGTCCTTAACACCCTTCAAGCCGCCGCGCACGATTCTCCACTCCGGCAGGAACGACCAGAAATACACGATCCAGAAGACGAGCGCGTACGGCCAGACGAACGGCAAAGGTCGCAACTGTCAGCTCCGGCGAGACAACTGAGGCTCTAAATAGCACCAATATTGCGCCTGTCGCAAACGTGACCACTGCATCCCGCGAGTCGGACAACCGGCCGCGCCGAGCGCCGCATCTTACGCGTGCCTTACAACACCGCAACTACCGCCTCTTCTTCAGTGGGCAGACTGTTTCGCTCGTCGGGACCTGGATCACCCGAATCGCTACGAGCTGGCTGGTTTATCGACTGAGCGGATCGGTGTTTCTTTTGGGAATCGTCGGTTTTTTTGGCCAGATCCCGACTTTGATTCTCGCTCCGTTCGCCGGCGTTCTCGTCGACAGATGGAATCGCCACCGCATTCTCCTGATCACGCAGGTTCTGTCGATGCTCCAGTCGGTGGCGCTCGCAGTGCTGACGTTTGCGGGAATCATCACGGTTGTCGATGTGCTGATACTCCAGGTTGTGCAGGGGATTATCAACGCCTTCGACACACCTGCGCGGCAGGCATTCGTCGTGGAGATGGTTGAAGACCGGGCAGATCTCCCCAACGCGATCGCTCTCAATTCCTCGATGGTGAACGCCAGCCGGGTGATCGGACCGTCCATCGGCGGCATCATCATCGCCGCGGTCGGTGAAGGCTGGTGCTTCGCAATCGATGCTGTGTCCTACGTGGCTGTCATTGCATCACTGATGGCGATGCGAATCGTGAAGCTCGAGCGCGCACGCCCTGATACGCGGGTGCTGGAAGAGCTGAAGAATGGATTCACCTATGTCGCGCGGTTCGCGCCGGTCCGTGAATCGTTGTTGCTGCTCGCGCTCGTTGGAACGATGGGCATGCCTTACACCGTGCTCATGCCGGCGATCGCCTCGAGTGTCTTGCACGGAGGCCCACACACACTCGGCTACCTCATGACCGCATCCGGAGTAGGCGCTTTGGGCGGCGCTCTCTACCTTGCATCGCGAACGACCGTGCTGGGGCTCGGACGCGCCATCGTCGCCGCGACGATGACCTTCGGAATGGCCCTCGCCGCTTTTTCGTTCTCCCGCACTCTGTGGCTATCACTGCTGCTGATGCCGTTCGTGGGCGGCGGGATGATGGTGGAGATGGCGTCCACCAACACCATCATTCAAACCATCGTCGACGATCGGATGCGCGGAAGGGTGATGGCGTTCTATACAATGGCGTTTCTGGGCACGGCTCCCCTTGGCAGCCTGCTTGCCGGATTCGTCGCCGACCATATCGGCCCGATGAAGACGATTCTCCTTGGTGGAACGAGCTGCATTATCGCCGGCGCTATCTTCGCGATGAGACTCCCGAAGCTACGGTCGCACGTGCGCCCGATTTACATCGAGCGTGGGATTCTGGCAGCTGCGGAGATCGAAGGCGGATCCAAAGCGCTTTAGTCAGCGACCGTTATTGGTAGATTAATTGCGGGCGAACCAACCCTTTCGCGTCGCATCACGAGGACGATTTGCAACAGGCCACGACAGTACAACCCGCTCCGACCCCAGCTGCCCCCGCGGCGCCGGTTCTCGCCGGACGCGCGAGTCCCAGTGCGAGCGCCATTTATGAGGGGTTCAAGGCGCAACGTGAAGTGCTTCAGGGGCAAATGAATGACCTCGAAGGCACACGCCGCCAGATCACTAATCAGCTCGAGGATCTCTCAGCCGATTCGCCGGAACGCAAGCCGCTGGAGGACCGGGTTACCACCATCGATACCCGGATAAAAGCCGTCGATCAGATGATGGCGGGAAACGCGGCGCAACTGGCGTCGGCAGCCGCGGTTCCCGGAGCGATAGTCGAGCATCCACGAATAAACCCGAACAGAGATGGACCGCCCGAAGAAGTCTACGTAGTCGGCACGATTTTCATGCTCATTACACTGCTGCCGCTTTCGATCGCTCTGGCGCGGCGCATTTGGCGCAGGAGCGCCGCCGTGGTTACTTCATTTCCCAAAGAGCTGAGCGACCGCCTGCTGCGCCTCGAGCACATGACGGAAGCGACTTCTCTGGAAGTTGAAAGAATCGGCGAGGGCCAGCGTTTTCTGACCAAGCTCTTCACCGAGGGTGAGGGCGCGCGCGCACTCGGTGCCGGCGCCGCCAGGCCAGTCGAGACCAGGCCGCAGCCGGCGCGGGACAGAATCCCCTAAGCGAGGCCACCGCGTTTGACGCGGTGGCCGATAGTGCTAGCCGAGCGGGATTCTGGATTTGTTTTGAACCAGCCAGCGGTCGAACGTCAACAGCTCGGGATTCAGAGTCTTGGTCTCGCTGATGTTCCGCGCGTCGCAGCAGTCCTGCTCGAACTCGCTGTTGAACTGGAACATGTTGCCGAGGTCCTCGGCGCCGGGGAAACCGAATCCGCGAAACTCCGCGGGAGTGACGGCGTTGTAGCGCACTTCCTGACCTAGCGCTTTGGAAAGTGACTTCGCCATCTGCGAGCCGGTGAGATGTCCTCCGGCGATGCCGACGGTTTTGCCAATCATCTCCTCGCCTTTTTCGAATATCGCATAGGCGGCTTTGCCGATGTCCTCGGCAGCCATGCTCGGCAGCTTCTTCGTGCCCATGGGGAGGGTTATCGCCAGCTTGCCGTCAGCGCCCTTCTTTGGGCCCATGCCGAAGTAAATGAAGTTTTCCCAATAGAAGGAAGTGACGAGAAAGGTCGTCGGCACTCCGAGCTCAGTGAAGATCGCATCCGCTTCGCCTTTGGCGTCGAAGTGCGGGACCTTGTACTTCTTCATCAGCGTCGGCATCCGGTCATCGGACAGCGGAATTGATTTACGCGTGTCCTCGAGGGTTGACCAGATGGCGTGTCTGATTCCGACGTTCTTGGCAGCCTGCGCCATGTTGCGAGCCTGGGCGAGCTCGACTTCCGGCTTGAAATGGGCCCAGAAGAACGTGACGCAGAAAGCTCCGTGCGCGCCATCGAACGCCTTTTCGAGACTCTTTGCGTTGTCGACGTCCGCCTCCACCACCTCGGCACCGGCGTCGGCAAGTGCCTTTGCTTTATCGGAATTGGCATCACGAGTTATTGCCCGCGCGGCGAATCCACCGTGCTTGTTATCGAGGATGGCACGGACCAATCCTCCGCCCTGCGCACCGGTTGCTCCGACGACGGCAATGATCTTCTTGTCGCTGTTGTCGGCGTCCGAAGTTTTCGCGGACTTCTTCGCGCTCTTCTTCTTATCGGCCATGCTTTCTCCTGTCCTCGAATAAGTGGTGAACGAGAGGATACCATATCCTGCTTGTCACTGGCGATTGCGCAAGGCGGAAGGACAACGGCAACTGCAACTGTGATAGCAAACGGTGTTCAGCGGGTAGCGGGCGGCTTGCCCTTAATCAGTTGCTGTACCCTGAGCCCCACACACCCTACCAATTCCCTTGTTCGCCCATAACCTCGATCGCCCGCACCAGCCGATCGGACGCGTGCCGCCAGTTGGTCTGCACCGCCTTCTGCGCGGCCACCGAGTTCCCAGTACGGATGGCATCGACGATCGCGTCGTGTTCGGATCCGGCGCTCGACACGGTGTCCAACAGCAGCGCGATGTACATCCGGATGTATCGCTCAGCCTGCGGCTTCACTGCTTCGTGCAGAGATAAGAGTCGAGGGCCGGAGCCGGCTTCGACGTACCGGCGATGAAATTTCTCGTCCAGCTCGTAGAGTTTGCCGGGCTGGGCGCCTTTGGCCGACGCGGCGCGCCGGAACTCCGCGTTTACCGCGGTGAGGTCCCGCGCCAGGCGCTCACGGCCTGCTTCATCCAGCTTTGCCGCGCCGCGCGCTGAAAGCCCCTCCAGCTCGCCGACAATCTCCAGCAATTCACCGACATCTTCCCGAGTGAGCGGAGCCACCGTCATGCGTGCCTGGTGGGTTGGCGATGCGATGACGTAACCCTCGCGCTCGAGGCGCTGGAACGCAGCACGGATCGGAGTGCGGCTGACTCCAAAACGCTCCGCTACCTCCGTCTCCACGATGCGCGCGCCCGGCGCGAGTTGACCGCGAACGATCAGGTTGCGTAACGACTCGTAAAGACGGTTGGCACGGTCGGTCGCACCGGCGGACCGACGTCCCTCGCTTCGCGGAGCGCGCGTTTTGGCTGCGGGCCGTTTAGGCATCAGCGCCAATATAACGCCGAATTTCGCGCCGTCTCGCGCGTTCGCGTCGCTTCGGCCAAGCAACCGATGGGAATCCCGCTCAGCGCGTCAGATGGCGCGCGAAAATTCCATCCCAGACTTTGAGCGCGGGCTTCGCGTCGAGGTTCGCGTCCACCAGACCCAAGGTCATGAACAGCGGGAGAATTCCGGGCACCGGCTTGGGCCAGGCGCGCAGATCCAGATCAGTGAAGGAAAGCTGAAAGACACCGATCGCCTTTGCTTCGTCCAACAGAAGCGATTGGCGCGCGATGTAACGTGATTGCATCTCGGTCGACGTCGAGAACACGCCACCGATCGACATTGTTGCCCATCCTCCTTCGACGACCATGAGCGGCAAACTCCGTGTGTCTCTCAGCCGCGTGTAGTAGTCGAGCGGAATGTCTTCCGGCTTTTTGAACCCGCCCAGATATGGGTACGACGAAAGTCCGAGAACATTCATGAAGGGAAAATCGCGAAAGTCCTGCTCGACCCCGGCGTATGGACGCTGCTCGGCGAAGATACCAAGCCGTCCCCACGCTACCTCGACCTGAACACTCACGTAGAGTGGCAACACTGCGGCAGAGCGAGTGCGCCGAATGTCGGACGCGGCATCGTTCGCCATGCGCACGACGGCATTGTAAACCGGCCGCGGTGCCGTCAGTCGAATGAGGTTCGTTTCCGCGGCCAGTCCCAGATAATCCGGGTGCAGCATCTCCACCAGCGTGCGAACGTAATTGCGATAGAGCTGTTGCACGGCGGGCTCGGTGATGCTCCGATGCGCCGCCACCAGCGCGTCCGCTTCCTTGTCGCGGGCCAGTCCGTTGGTGACATCGATCGTCACTATCAGCCGCAAATGCTTCCGCCGATAGTAGCGCTCGAGGTCGACCCCGTCTTTGCGTAGTGCATCGGCGGGCGAGCTCCCGGCGAGCAGCATTGCCCACGGTACATCGAGGTGCATGATCGCGGCGTCGGAGCGCTTGGTCCAGATCTCGGCCGACCTGATCGCCAGCGCAACGTCGAACTTCGGTGGGATGATCGAGAATCCCATGAAGTAGGACCTGGCCCCCTGAGATGTGGTCTCTGCTCCGCGTTGAGGAGGGCTGTCCTGATCGGGCTCGCGTTGCGCAGGAGCGCACGCGACCATTGCCGTCGTGAGTATCGGGATCAGCACTTTGTAGACTTTCATGCTAGCTCGCCCTGCTCCTCCATAGGCGGTGAATGCCGACGATCCCAAAACAGCTTACGCCTGTGCGCCGGTGTCACGACGCGCTCGACTACTCCCAGAATGCCATCGACCGCGAGGGCAAGAATGGCGGCGGGAAGCGCCCCCGACAGAATCATGCGCGTATCGGCGAGGGCCAGACCGGCAACGATCGGCTCGCCCAATCCACCGGCGCCGATGAAAGCGGCAAGGGTAGCCGCTCCGACCGTAATCACCGCAGCGGTGCGAATGCCTGACATGATAACCGGTGCGGCGAGCGGCAGTCGTACCCACATCAGTCG
>C688J18823_10000287_pt1 | contig 29028 bp, 20 predicted proteins | sample HopSoiMetagenom1_FD_18823 | JGI IMG/M metagenome (IMG submission 18823) | reverse complement strand
CCCGCCGCAGCAAGTCCTCGCAGGTCGCGCGCAGGGAGCCGATGGTGTTCTCCGGATCGCCGAGGAACTCGCGCACGCGCTCCGGCGAGGCGCGCAGCTCGGCCTCCAGCTTGTCGCAGGCCGCGCGCACGCGCTCCTCTCGCGGGTCTTTCACGACGGCGGGCTGCCGTGGCGTCTGGAGCGCGTGCTGCTGCCCTGGGCCGCCACCGAACGACGCGCCAGGGCGCAGCCACATTCCCTTGGGGACGCGCGCCCCGCGCAGCACGTCGGATCCCGCGCCCACGATGGCGCCCTCCTCCACCACCGCGTCGGCGTGGACCGAGGCGCCCCACGAGACGACGGCGCCGCGCTCGATCACCGCGCGCTTGCCCACCGACGCCCCCATGCGCACCACCGCGCCCTCGCGCAGCACTGCCCCGGCGGCCACGCTGGCGCCCATCTCCACGCGCGCGCCCGGCTCCATCACGGCGTCGGTCGCCACCGAGGCTCCCATTCCGATCTGCGGCTGGCCCGCGGGTCCATGTCCGGCCAGCGCGCCGAGAAAACCGCGCGCCTGCGGGCTGACCACCAGGAAGCCTCCCACAGCCGCGGCGGCCAGCGCCAGCGTGAGCAGCCAATGGTGACCGGTGGCGACGGCGGCCACCAGGAGCACGATGGCCAGCGCGCCGAACGCGGACGCAGTGGGTCCCGGCGATGGCTCCGCCCGCTTCAGCGCGTCGGGCCGCCTGCCGCCCCGCGTCCCGGCCAGGGCGCGGCGCGTGCGGGAGAGGCTGCGCGCGAGCGATCTCTCTTCGGCGTCCATCGAGCCCCTCGTAGCGCGGGAGGGGACGGCGCGTCCAGCCTTCGCGCGCGCTCGAGGACACACCGGCGCTTGGCACCGTGTCCGCCCGCAATGGAGCTGCTACAAGTCTGGAATGGCCCAGACCACCCTGTCCGAACAGGCCCTGCGCGAGCTCGCCGCTCGGCTGAAGCCGCAGCACGACCGCTTCGCGCGCGAGTATCCCGGCGAGTCCGGCACGAGGCAGCCGGTCCACACCGTGTACGGAGGGTCCCACCTCTTCAAGTCGGACACCACCAGGAAGCTGGGCGACCTGGCCCTCAAGTCGCTCTCGCAGTACGCGCCGGATCCGTCGAGCTTCGCCGAGGCCATCGGCATCGACCCGGTGGTCGCCGGGACGGTCCATGCGCGCGTGGTGGAGAAATTGAAGCGCGAGGCGGTGGAGGATTTCCGCATCGACTTCGAGGACGGGTACGGCATTCGCGCGGACGCGGAGGAGGACGGGCACGCCGCGCAGTCGGCGCAGCAGGCCGCGAAGGGGTTGAAGGAGGGAACGCTCTCGCCCTTCATCGGCATCCGCATCAAGTCGCTCTCCGGCGAGCTCGCAAGCCGCGCGCTGCGCACGCTGGACATCTTCCTCACCAACCTGGGCGGCAAGCTGCCGCCCAACTTCGTGGTTACGCTGCCCAAGATCACCGCGCCCGAGCAGGTCTCCACGCTGGTGGTGGCGTTCGAGGCGCTGGAGCCGAAGCTCGGCTTTCCCAAGGGCTCGCTCAAGCTGGAGTGCATGGTGGAGACGACGCAGTCCATCCTCGACCACGACGGCACCTCCATGCTCAAGAAGCTCCTCGTCGCCGCGCAGGGCCGCATGACCTCTGCGCACTTCGGGACCTACGACTACACCGCCAGCTGCGACATCACGGCGGCGTACCAGGCGATGCGGCACCCGGCGTGCGACTTCGCCAAGCAGATGATGAAGGTGGCCTATGCGGGCACCGCTGTCTTCCTCTCCGACGGCGCCACCACCACCATGCCGGTGGCGCCGCACAAGGGCGAATCGCTCTCGCCCGAGCAGCAGCACGAGAACGCGCGCTCGGTCCACGCCGCCTGGCGGCTGCACGCCGACGACGTCCGCCATTCGCTCTCCAACGGCTTCTACCAGGGTTGGGACCTGCACCCCGGGCAGCTGCCCAGCCGCTACGGAACGGTCTACGCCTTCTTCCTCCGCAGCCTGCCCGCCACCCGCGACCGGCTGAAGAACTTCATCTCCAAGGCGGCGCAGGCCACGCTGCACGGCGACACCTTCGACGACGCGGCCACCGGCCAGGGCCTGCTCAACTTCTTCCTGCGGGGAGTGAACTGCGGCGCGCTCACCGAACAGGAAGCGCTCTCGACCGGCCTCACCATCGACGAGTTCCGCGGGCGATCCTTCCTCAAGATCCTCGCCAACCGGCGCGGTCAGAACGTGTAGCCGAGGATGGTCTTGAAGATCAGCTGCCCGGAAGCGGCGCCGAAGCCCTGCCCCACCGCCAGGTTGACCTCGACGTCCTTGATGCCGAAGAGGTCGATGGCCTCGAACAGGTACTGCTCGCGCGGCTCGGTCAGCACCGCGTAGTACTCCAACCCGACGCCGAGCCAGCCGAACTTCACCTTCGCCATCGCGCCCGGCTCGAACGAGGCGGGAAAGCTGACGATGGGGTTGGCGGCGACGAGGAAGCGATCGTTCTCGAAACCGACGATCGGCCTTATCTCACCGCCCCATCCTTCGTGCGGCAGCCGCGAAAGCTCGAAGTTCACGCCCAGCCGCCACTCGGGCGAGAGCGCCCTGACGAACTTGGTGCGCAGCTTCACGCCTTGATAGTCCCCGCCCGCGGTCTGGAAGTACGCGCCCAACTCCCACCAGTCGGTCAGCCCGAACGAGGGCTCGAAGGTGAGATGGAACGATCCCTCGCGGGGCTGGTTCATGTGGACCTCGAGCCCCACTTCGTGCCGCGCGTCGATGCTCCCGTCGTAGATCTGGATCTCGTAGGGATCGAAAGCGAATGCGGGCGCGGCCGCCGCCAGCACGGCCAGCGGCACCAGCACACGCACGACATCGGTCACCACCTCGAGCACACGCACGGACGCGGAAGTTCAGAACACCGGCGTTTCCGTGTAGGTCCCGAACACATCCCGCAGTTTCGCCACCATCTCCCCCATGGTGGCGCGCGCCCGCGCCAGCTCGATGGTCACCGGCATGAGGTTCGCCGACGGATTGCGCGCCTGCGCCGCCAGCTCCTCCAGCAGCGCATCCACCTTCGCGTTGTCGCGCTCCTTGCGCACGCGCCGCGTCCGCTCGATCTGCCGCCGCTCCACCGCCGCGTCCACCTTGTGGATCTCGATGTTCTCCTTGCGCGACGGCTCCGCATACTTGTTCACGCCGACGAACGGGTAGTCCCCGCTGGCCCGCCGCTTCACGGTCTGGTACGCGGTCTCGGAGATCTCGCGCTGGAACCAGCCTTCCTCGATGGCCTTCACCGTCCCGCCCATCGAGGCCACCTTGTCGAGGATGGCGAAGGTGCGCCTGGAAAGCTCGGCGGTCAACGATTCCACGTACCAGGACCCGCCCAGGGGATCGATCACGTTGGCCACCCGAGTCTCCTCGGCGATGATCTGCTGCGTGCGCAGCGCGATCTTCATCGCCTCCTCGGAAGGGATGGCGTAGGCCTCGTCCAGCCCGTTGGTGTGCAGCGACTGCGCGCCGCCCAGCACCGCCGAGAGCGCCTGCAGCGCGGTGCGTATGATGTTGTTCATCGGCTGCGGCTTGGAGAGCGTGGCCGCCGCCGTCTGGCAGTGGAAGCGCAGCCGCATCGACTCGGCCTTCTTGCCGCCGTAGCGCTCCTTGACGATCTTCGCCCAGACGCGGCGCGCGGCGCGGAACTTGGCGATCTCCTCGAAGAAGTCCTGCTGCGCCACGAAGTAGAAGGCCAGGCGCGGCGCGAAGTCGTCCACCGGCACGCCCGCCCTGGTCACCTCGTCGAGATACGCCACCGCATTGCACATGGTGAAGGCCAGCTCTTGCAGCGCGTTCGCGCCCGCCTCGCTGATGTGGTAGCCGCTGATGTTGATCGGGTTGTAGCGCGCGAGGTTCCGCGCCGAGTAGACGATGATGTCGCGCACGATCCGGAGCGAAGGACGGATCGGGTAGATCCACTCCTTCTGCGCCATGTACTCCTTGAGGATGTCGCACTGCACGGTGCCGGAGAGCTTGTTCAGGTCGTAGCCCTTCTGCTGCGCCAGCGCGACATACATGGCGAGCAGGATCCAGGCGCTGGGATTGATGGTCATCGAGACCGAGATCTTTTCCAGGTCGATGCCGTCGAAGAGCGCGGCCATGTCGTCGATGGTGTCGACGGCCACGCCCTCGCGCCCCACTTCTCCCAGCGAGCGCGGGTCGTCGGAGTCGTAGCCCATCAGCGTCGGCATGTCGAAGTCGACGGAGAGGCCGGTCTGGCCCTGCGCGATCAGGTAGCGGAAGCGCTGGTTGGTGTCCTCGCCCGTGCCGAAGCCGGCGATCTGGCGCATGGTCCAGGTCCGGCCGCGGTACATGGTCGGGTAGGGCCCGCGCGTGAAGGGGTACTGTCCCGGGAAGCCAATCTCGTCGAAGGGAATGCCTTCGGTGTCCTCCGGGGTGTAGACCCGCTTCACCGGGATGCCCGAGAGCGTCTCGTACTTCTGCCTCGCCTCCGGCTGCTTGCGGGTGAACTGCGCCAGCTCGTCGGCTTCCCACTGTTCCCGCTTCCGTCGGATGTCGTCACCTGGCATCGGTCGCCTTCCTGTAGAGGTCGCGATCGTCGATCACGCGCTTCGCCTTGAACTCGGTCCGGGGAAGCGTTCCCTGCGGCACCAGCTCCAGCCGCGGCCGCACGCCACACTTGGCGCGGAGGCGCTCGTGCAGCGTGCGCTCGAATGCGCCCATGTCGGCGACGTCGGGCGCGAACTCGGCGCGCACCAGCAGCTCGTCCATGCGCTCCTTGCGCGAGACGATGATGCGGAACTCGCCGCCGAATCCGGGCACGGCGCGGAGCACCTCCTCGATGGCGGAGGGATAGATGTTCTCGCCGCGGACGATGATCATGTCGTCGATGCGGCCGTAGATGCCGCGCGGCAGTCGCGGGTAGGTCCGGCCGCAGGGACACGGCTCGTCGGTCCAGAGCGCGCGGTCGCCGGAGAGCAGGCGGATCATCGGCTGCGAGGTGCGCTCCAGGTGCGTGTAGACGGGCGTCCCTTCCTGCCCGTACGGCACCGGCTGGTGGGTCTGAGGATCGCAGACCTGCGTGTAGACGATGTCCTGCCACAGGTGCATGCCGGTGCGGTGCGCGCATTCGCCGTCGGTCATCCACGGCGTCACCTCCGCCATGCTGCCCATGTCCACGCAGATGCCGCCGAACGTGTCCTCGATCAGCTTTTTGGGGCCCGGCTCGCCGGAGAAGAAGAGGATGCGGATCCCAAGGCTGCGGGGATCGATCCCTTCCTTGCGAGCCGCATCCGCGAAGTGCAGCGCGTAGGAAGGGGTAGAATAGAAGGCTGTGGGCTTCAGATCGCGCGCCCACTGCACCGCCATCAGGGTCTGCCCCGCCACGCCGGCGCCGAAGGGAAAGGCGGTCGCGCCCAGCCGCTCCACGCCTTTGAGCGCGCCCCACGAGCCCAGGTAGAGGCTGAAGAAGCTGCAGATCATCACCCGGTCGCCCGGCCGGATGCCGGCGCCCCAGAGGATGCGCGCATGGGCCTCGCCGATGCGCTCCCAGTCGTCCGCGGAGATGCCGAAGACGGTGGGCCTTCCGGTGGTGCCGCTGGTGCCGTGGATGCGCGCGATCTGGTCCGGCGGGATGCACAGGTAGTCGCCGAAGGGCGGCGCCCCCGCCTGCGCCGCGCGCAGCTCGTGCTTCTGCACCACCGGGAACCTGGCCAGGTCGTCCAGTGTCCGCAGCGTGTCGGGCGAGACGCCGGCGGCTGTCCACTTGCGCTGGTAGAACGGGGCCTTCTCCCAGGCGTAGCTGACCTGCGCCTGCAGCTTGCGGAGGATCTGCGCGTCGCGCTCCCGCGGCGCCATGCACTCCAGCTCGGCCCGCCAGTACGGCTCTTCCGGCGCAGGCCGGTAGCGCGGATCGTATCGTGGCGGCCAGTCGCTCACGCGAGCTTCCGCCGCGCCGCCACCTCGCGCATGCGCGAGACGATGACGTCGGGAGTGGTGTCCTGCAAGAACACGTCGGCTGCGCCCAGCTTCTTCAGCTCCGGCACGTCCTCGTCGGGGATCACGCCGCCCACCACCACCGCGATGTCCTGGGCCTCCTGCTGCTTGAGGAGATCGAGCAGCCGCGGCACCAGGGTCATGTGCGCGCCGGAGAGCAGGCTGATGCCGATGACGTCCACGTCCTCCTGCACGGCGGCCGAGACCACCTGCTCGGGAGTGCGGTGCAGGCCGGTGTAGACCACCTCCATGCCCGCGTCCCGCAGCACGCGGGCCACCACCTTCGCGCCGCGATCGTGACCGTCGAGGCCGACCTTCGCCACCAGCACGCGGATGGGTTGCGCCATGGCCGCGCTTGTACACTCGCGGTCGACATCAACGTCAAGTGAGCGGGCCGGCCGCCGTTCAGGCGAGCATGGGATCCGGCCTGATGTGGAAAGTCCTTCCAAGTACGGATCGGAAATGCGAGCTCCATGCCAACCGCGGGCGAGGCGCCCTGCCCGCCTGGTCCCATTTTGGAACCCCGGGTTCCGGACACCCCTGTCCAGATCGCGCCAGAAAAAAAATTATTTTTTTTTGGATCGACCGCGGCCAGGCAGGACGGGCGGGAGGCGTTTACTGCCCGGAACTTGTCCCGGGACAAGTTCGTCGGCGTGGCGCGGTCGCTCAGCGTTCAGGCGACCGTAGGTCCCAGGCCGCTCCGCGCCGCCAGCCAGTCGCTCACGGCGTGACCGGTTCCCAAGGGCCAAGGCCGCAGCTTGTCGGGAGGCACCGCCTTCACTCCTGCGATCTCGTCGCCGATCGCGATCTCCCCATGGCCGCGCACATGGTAGGCGAGGATTACCTGGTTCATCTCCATGAACGGGTAGGCGCCGATGAAGGAGACGATCTCGCCCTTGAGGCCGACCTCCTCCTTGATCTCGCGCAGCACAGCCTCCTCCGGCGACTCGCCTTTTTCCAGGAACCCCGACACCAGCCCGTACCACTTCTCGGGCCACCCCTTGTTGCGCACCAGGATCACCGTCTCGCCGTGCTCCAGCAGCGCCGCCACCACCGGCACCGGGTTGTCGTAGAAGACGAAGTCGCAGCTCTCGCTGGTGCAGGCCAGGCGCTGCCGCCCTTCCGTCTCACGGGGCTCCAGCAGGCTCGCGCAGGCCGGGCAATACTTCATCGGCAGAGGCACGGCCACGATTCCGTGCCAAACTGCGCCGGATATGTCAATCGCGCTCCTCACCTTCGACGTGTTCGGCACCATCCTCGACTGGCGGCGCGGCCTGCGGGAAGCGCTCGGCAGCACAGCCGTCTCGGACGCCGACTTTGACCGCATCGTCGACCGCCAGGGCGAGTTGGAGCGCGAGCCCTTCAGGCCCTACGCCGAGATCGTCTCTGAGTCCCTGGTGAACGTCCTGGGCGTCGAGGCGGAGCGCGCGGACGAGATCGCCGCGGGCGCGGGCAACTGGCCGCTCTTCGCCGACTCGGCGGAGGCGCTGCGGCGCTTGCGTGCCATCGCCCCCTGCGTCGCCACCACCAACAGCGACCTGGTGCACGGGACGCAGGTGCGCGCGCAGCTCGGCTTCGCGCTCGACGGTTGGATCTGCGCGGAGGTGGTGCGCGCCTACAAGCCGGATCCCTTGATCTGGCAGGCCGCCTCCCGCGCCCTGGGCGTGCCTTGCGGCCGCGACTGGTGGCACGTCTCGGCCTACGCCGACTACGACCTGGCCACCGCGCGCTCCCTCGGCCTCACCTGCGTGCTGGTGAAACGCCCGCACCACCGCGCCGGCCCCGCCGACGTGGTGGTCAGCGATCTGCTGGAACTCGTTCCCCACGTTATGGAACCGTCGTGATCCCGCTGCGCGATACCCAGCGCTCGCTGACCGCCCCGGTGGTCACGGTGGCGCTCATCGCCGTCAACGCGATGGTGTTCCTGCACGAAATCGCGCTCGGGCCATACCTCGAGCACTTCGTCTTCGCGTACGGGCTGATCCCGCGCCGCTTCGTCTACTGGCCAGGCGGTCCCCTCGATCCCCTGCGCTTCCTCCCGCTGCTCACCAGCATGTTCTGGCACGGAGGATGGCTGCACCTCCTGGGCAACATGCTCTACCTATGGATCTTCGGCGACAACGTCGAGGACCGGCTCGGCCATCTCCGATATCTCATGTTCTACGTCCTGGCCGGCGCCGCCGCCGGCCTGACGCAAGTGGTGCTCAATCCGACGTCCACCCTTCCCACCATCGGCGCGTCGGGCGCCATCGCGGGAGTGCTCGGCGCGTACCTGATCACCTTCCCGCGCTCGCGCGTGCTCACCTTCTTTCCGCCGATCTGGTTCTTCCAGCTCCCCGCCTTCGCATATCTGGTGTTCTGGTTCCTGCTCCAGCTGCTCGAGGGTATCGGCTCACTGGGCGCGACGGCGGACACCGGAGGCGTGCGGTCTGGGCTCACGTCGGCGGATTCGTCGCCGGCGCGGTGCTGATCAAGCTGATGGCTCCGCCACGCCGGCCCGCGCGCCCGCTCGAGGTCGGGCCGTAGCTTCCACGTCGGGAAAGCCCACCATCCGCTGCAGGCCGCAGTCCCACAGCTTGAGGCGGAAGTTCGCCGCCACGTCGCGCAGGCGCAGGCGCGTGCGGCCGGGGTTCTGCAACTCCGGCAGGGCCGCCATCGCCTCCGGTAGACGGTAGAACGGGATGCACGGATTCAGGTGATGCACATGGTGGTAGCCGATGTTGCCGGTGAACCATCCCATCAGCTTCCCCGTCTCCATGTAGCTCGACGACTCCAGCGCGGCCCGTTCGTACGACCAGTCCTCGCGCATCTGGATGTGCAGTCCGTCGAAGTTGTGCTGCGCGTAGAAAAGGTACGCGCCCGTGGCGCAGGCGACCGCCAACGGCAGGAACCAGACGAAGAAGAAGGCCGCGAAGCCGAGCTTGGCGATGATCAGGACCGTGGCCGCCCAGTTGACCACCAGCGCGATGAGCGAATCGTAGCGCTTGCGCGGAGAGCGCAGGAACGACATCAAGCACATGTCCATCATGAAGATGGTGAAGTACCCGCACAGCACCGTCAGGGGATGGCGCACGAGCTTGTAGTGGCGGCGCTGGGTCGGTGTGGCCTCTGCCCACTGCTGCGTGGTCATGGTCGCGTACGAGCCGATGTTCGATCCCACCAGCTTGGCGGTGTGCGCGTGGTGGTAGTTGTGGGTCTCGCGCCAGACCCGCGGCGGGGTCATGCAGTAAATGCCGAATGGATACAGCACCATCCGCGCCGGCCAGGAACCGCGCAGGAGCGCGCCGTGGAGATGGTCGTGATAGAGGATGAACTCGCGGACGACGAGCAGGCCGGTGACGAGCGAAAGCAACAGGCGCAGTGGCCAGAAAAAGGGCTGCGTGAGCGCGATCAGGCCGGCCACGAGCAACGCCGTGGTCGAGCACAGGTGCCACCAGCTGGTGACCCGATTCTCGACGGAGAAGAGCCGCGTCGCTTCGATGAGATGCCTGCCAGTTCGCAACTCGACCCCCGTGTCGTGGAAATACGTAGGGTACCAGATTTGCAGCGAGTACGCGAGGCTTGCTTGACGTGGCGCACTCGACCCGTTTACACGGGGCGCCCATGATCGGTGTCGTCCCTGCCTTGAACGGCCATGAAGGCGTCCATGACCGCGGTTTTACCTTCGTCGGCGCCAAGGGGCCGGGCGAGGACCTGTTCGTCTCCTTCCACGACCTGCGCCTGCTCGCCCAGCGGCGCGCCGCCCACTACCTCGCTTTCGGCCTGAAGCGCGGAGACCGGGTAGCGCTGATCATCCCCGAGGGCGAGCACTTCATCCCCGCCTTCCTCGGCGCGTTGTGGGCCGGCCTGATCCCGGTGCCACTGTATCCGCCCGTCTCGCTGGGCAAGCTCGATGCCTTCATGGACGCGCTGGTCACCATCCTCAACGTGGCGAAGCCGCGCGTGCTGGTCACCTCCGAGCGCGTGGGCAAGGTGCTCTGGTCGGCGGTCGGCCGAATCCCCAGCATCGAGAAGGTGCTGACGGCGGAGGAGGTGGCGCGCGAGCCGGCTGGTCCCCTGCCCCCAGCGGCCGACGTGAAGGACGGCGAGATCGCCTTCCTGCAATTCACCTCGGGCAGCACGGCGTTGCCCAAGGGCGTGATGGTGACGCACGGCAGCCTCGCCGCCAACTGCAGCGCCATCATCAAGGAAGGCCTGCAGCCGGATCTCGAGAAGGGAGACGACCTCGCCGTCTCCTGGCTGCCGCTCTACCACGACATGGGGCTGATCGGTTTCGTGATGGCGCCGATCTGCTTCCGCATCTCCACGGTCTTCATCCCCACGCTGAGCTTCATCAAGAACGCGACCCTGTGGATGGAGACGCTCCACAAGCACAAGGGCACCCTGAGCTTCGCGCCCAACTTCGCCTACGCGCTGGTCACCAAGCGCGCCAAGCCGGAGCAGATCGCGCGCTGGGATCTGTCGCGGGTGCGCGTCCTCGGCTGCGGCGCAGAGCCCATCAACGCCGAGACGCTGCGCGCTTTCGTCCAGGCGATGGGACCGGCGGGGCTCAAGCCGGAAGCGATGCTGCCCTGCTACGGCATGGCGGAGGCCACGCTGGCGATGTCCTTCGTGCCCCTCCACGAGCCGGTGCGCACCGACCGCATCGATCCCGACCGCTACCACGCCGAGCACAAGGCCACGCCGGTGGCCAACGGCGGGCCGGCGCTGCACGTGGTGAACTGCGGCCGCACCTTCGCGCGGCACGAGCTCACCGCGCAGGACGAGCAGGGCAACATCCTGCCCGATCGGCAGGTGGGCGAGCTGTGCTTCCGCGGCCCCAGCGTCACAGCCGGCTACTGGGAGAATCCGGAAGCGACCAAGGCCGCCTTCCGCGATGGCTGGCTGCGCACCGGCGACCTGGGCTACGTCGTAGGCGGCGAGGTCTACGTCTCGGGCCGCATCAAGGACATCCTCATCGTCAACGGCCGCAACTACTACCCCCAGGGCATCGAGTGGGTGGTGGACGAGATCCCGGGCGTGCGGCGCGGCTCCTCGGTGGTCTTCACCCGACCCGGCAAGGCGTCCGAGGAAGTGGTGGTCGCCACGGAGTCGCGAACGAGCGATCCCGACGCGCTCAAGGCGCAGATCGTCTCACGCGTCAGCGAGGAGTTCCAGCTCGCCGTCGCGGACGTGGCGGTGGTGCCGCCCGGCACGCTGCCCAAGACCTCGTCGGGCAAGCTGCAGCGGCGCAAGACCCGCGAGCAATACCTCGCCGGAACCATCGGCCGCGGCGGCCGCGGTGGGAGCACGCGGCTGGCGATGGCCAGGCACGCAGTGACGTCGTTGGTGGGACGGGCGCGCCACGAGATGCGCCGATTGCTGGGAGGGTAGCCATGGGCTCGTCGAAGGCGGACATCGCGGTCTCGTACGACGTCTCCAACGAGTTCTTCCGGCTCTGGCTGGACGAGAGCATGAGCTATACGTGTGGCATCTTCGACGACGGCGAGCGCCGCGCGGAGATGCCGCCGCCGGGACATGCCGGCGAGCGCACGTTGGAAGAGGCGCAGCGCCAGAAGCACCGCATTTTGGCCGGCTTCGCGCACCTGACCCACGACAGCTCGCTGCTCGACATCGGCTGCGGCTGGGGCGCGAACCTCGAGTTCCAGAGCACGGTGACGGGCGTCCGCAAGGCCCACGGCATCACGCTGTCGGAGGCGCAGGCCGCGGAGATCCGCCGGCGCGGCATGCGCGGCGTGACCGCCCAGGTCTGCGACTACCGCGACTTCAAGCCCGCCGAGAAGTTCGACGCGGTGATCTCCATCTGCATGATGGAGCACATCGTCTCGCCGCAGGAGGCGCGGGACGGCAAGTCGGTGCCTGCCTATCGCGACTACTTCCGCCGCGTGCACGAATGGACGCGGCCGGGGACGTATTTCGGGCTGCAGACCATCCTGCGCAACTTCGTGCCGCGCGACCGGCAGGACGTGAAGGACGTGGGCTGGGTGACCTACGAGATCTTCCCGGGCGGCATCACGCCGCGGCTGGAGGAGATCATCGCGGCCGTCAACCCGTACTGGGAAGTGCTCGAGGTGAAGACCCGCCGCCTCGACTACATGAAGACCACCTGGCACTGGCGCGACCGCCTGCGCAAGAACGAGGCGAAGATCCGCGCCACCTGGGGCGACAAGGTGTTCGACGATTACGACCGGTACCTCTCCACCTGCGTGCGCGGGTTCGAGAAACACTACCAGTCGCTGGCGCAGTACTCGCTCAAGAGGATCGATTGATGCCCGAGACGATCAACGTGGTGGAGATGTTCAAGCAGGCCGCCTTCGAGGTGGACAACCGCAGGCTGCCCGACCTCAAGGGCGACACCGTCATCGCCACGCTGGGGATGGACTCGGTCGCTGTGATGGAGCTGGTGAGCTACTTCGAGGAGAAGCTCTCGGTGCGCATCCCGGACGAGGAGCTGTCGCGGATCAAGACCGTGAAGGACCTGCGGGACGCCATCGCGCGGCTGCTGCCGGACCGGCAGTTCGCGGCTTGACGGCGGACCGATTCCTCGCGCCCGGCTGAGCCCGCGGCAGACCGCACATGCGCACCCTCCGCACCATGTGCCCGATGAGCTGCCACCCGACGCTGTGCGGGATGCTGCTCGACGTCGAGGACGGGCGGCTCCAGGCAGTGCGGGGCGATCCCGACAATCCCGACAGCCGCGGCTTTCTCTGCATCCGCGGGCAGGCGGCGCGCGAGATCGACGGCAACCCGCAGCGGGTGCTTTACCCAATGCTCCGGACCCAACGCAGCGGCAGCTGGCAACGCGTCGGTTGGGACGATGCGCTCGATCTCGTCGCTGCGAAGGCCCGCGTCGCGGGGCCGAGCGCGGTGGGCGCCTGGGGCGGACACGGCCTGTTCGCCAACGACTACGGCGTGCGCCTCTCCGCGGAGCTGATGCGGAGATTCGCCGACCTCTACGGAAGCCAGTGGTGGAGCCCGTCGATGATCTGCTGGGGGCTGGGCGCCTTCGGGCTCGGGCTGACAGGCGTGCTGCGGGTAAACACCAAGGAAGACCTGGCGGCGCACTCGGCGCTGGTGATCCTCTGGGGCGCGAACCTCGCCAGCCAGCCGCTCACCGGCCCCCACCTGGCAGCGGCAAGGCGGCGGGGCGCGCAGGTGATCGCCATCGACGTGCGGCGGACCGAGGCGTCGGCGCAGGCGCACGAGACCGTGCTGGTCCGGCCGGGGACGGACGCCGCGCTGGCGCTGGGGATGCTGCACGTGATCGTCGCCGAGCGCCTCTACGATGGCGAGTTCGTCGCGCGCCATACGCTCGGCTTCGACGCCTTCGCGGCGCACGTGTCGAAACACGATCCGGCCTGGGCCGCGGCGGCCACCGGCGTGCCCGCCGAGCGCATCGCCGCGCTGGCCCGCCGATACGCGGGCACGCGGCCCGCGACCATCCTCCTCGGCGGCAGCTCGATGCACAAGAGCGCCAACGGCTGGCAGTCGGGGCGCGCGGTGGCGTGCTTGCCGGCGCTCACCGGCAACCTGGGAATCCCCGGCGGAGGGATGGGACCGCGCCATGGCGCCAGGACGCACGGGCAGGATCTGGCCAGCATCGCCGCCCCCGAGCAGCGCCTCGCGAGCGGGCGCGTGCCCGACCAGATGGCGCGCGTCACCGAGTCGTTGGAAAGCGGCGCCCTGCGCGTCCTCCTGCTCTTCGGCACCGACATGCTCTCCTCTTTCGCCGAGGCGGGGCGCGTGCGGGAAGCGCTGGGGCGGCTCGAGCTGCTCGCCTGCCACGATCTCTTCCTGCACGACACGGCGCGCGCGAGCGCGGATCTGTTGTTGCCGGCGACGTCCTGGCTGGAGAGCACCGGCTGCAAGAGCACCAACACCCATCTGTACCTGACCCCGAAGATCCTCGATCCGCCCGGCGAAGCGCGCCCGCCCTGGTGGATCCTGCGCGAGCTGGCCCGGCGCCTCGGCGTCGAGGGATTCTTTCCCTGGGACGACGAGACCGGGCCGCTCGACGCCATCCTCGATCACGACTCCACCGGCCACGCGACGGTGGCAGCGCTCGCCGCCGAAGGAGGGATGCGGGCGCTGCGCATCTCGCACGTCGCCTACCCGGATCTCGCCTTCGACACCCCCTCGGGAAAGGTGGAGCTCGTCTCCGCCCGCGCGGAGACGCTGGGCCTGCCCGCGCTCCCGGTCTTCGATGCGCCCGCGCCATCGAGCTATCCGCTCGCGCTGCGCAACGGCCGCACGCTTTCGCACTTCCACGGGTTCTACGATCACGGCCGCGCGCTGCCCACGCTGGCGCGGGCGGACCCCGAGCCGCGGCTCTGGCTCTCGCCGCAGGACGCCGCCACTCGCGACGTCCGCGACGGAGATCCGATCCGCATCTTCAACCAACGCGGCGAGATGCGCGCCGCCGCGCTGGTGACCGACCGCGTCCCGCCCGGCGTAGTGTGGATGCACGACGGATGGGCGGGGCTGAACACGCTTACCTCCGGCGCGGCCGTCGTTCCCGACGCGGCGGTGCGCGCCTTCGACACCTTCTCCGCCGGCCAGGCAGCCTTCGACGCGTCGGTGGAAGTGGCCCGCGCCGAAGCAGGTTCAGCGGCTGAACCAAATGTCCAGAAGCAAACAATCAGTTCAGCCGGCTGAACTCACCGCGCCGCGCGGTTGTCCGGATGCGACATGGAAAACGCCGGCAGCTGCATGCAGGCCTCGTAGATGCGCCGCACGCGCGGGTACGGCGAAAGCTCCACCTTGTAGCGGATCGCGTTCGCCACTTGCGGAACCAGGAACACGTCGGCGACGGTGGGCGCATCGCCGAAGCAGAAAGACCCGCTTTCCGGAAGCACCAGTTCCAGCGCCGCGAACCCCTCCTCGATCCAGTGCGCGTACCACTTCTCCCGCACCGCATCGTCCGCCTTCAGTTCGTGCGCGAGGTAGCGCAGCACGCGCAGGTTGTCGAGCGGGTGGATGTCGCATGCCACCACCTGCGCGATGGCCCGCACGCGCGCGCGCTCGGCGGCGCCGCGCGGCAGGAGCGGCGGCTGCGGATGCGTCTCTTCCAGGTACTCGACGATGGCCATCGATTCGAAGAGCGTGACGCCGTCCAGCTCCAGCGCCGGCACCGAGAGCATCGGGTTGATCTTCCGATACGCATCGGTGTGCTGGTCTCGCTTGCGCAGATCGTACACCGCCGACTCGTAGGAGAGCCCCTTCAACGCCAGCGCGATGCGCACCCGGAAGGCTGCCGACGACAGCAACGCCTCGTGGAATTTCATAGCCATCCCTCCGCGCGATACCACTTCACGGCTTGTTGGACCCCCTGCGCCCACTGCACGCGCGGCGTCCAGCCGAGCTCGCGTCGCGCTCCCTCGCCGGAGCACACCCAGTGCGGCTGGGTCAGCTCGTTCACCTTGTCGAGCGTGAGCATCTGCGCGGTGCCGCTCATCTTGCCCCAGAGCTGGGTGGCGGCGGCCGCCACCTTCACCACGCCGAGCGGCATGCCGAAGCGGACGAAGGCGCGCTTGCCCATGGCCTGCTCGATCTCGCCCAGCGCCTCGCGCCACACGTAGACCTCGCCGTCGTCGACGAAGTAGGTGCGCCCGGACCGCTGGTCCACCTCGGTGGCGGCGCGGACCACCGCCGCCGCGCAATCGCTTGCATATACGACACTGAGTGTATTAGTCCCGTCTCCGGTCATCGGCAGCACGCCATTCCGCACCGAAGTGAAGAACGCCAGCGTCTCGCGGTCCCGCGGGCCGTAGATCAGCGGCGGCCGCACCACCGTCACCGGCACCCGATCTTTCGCCGCCAGCACCTCCCGCTCCGCCTCCAGCTTGCTGCGCCCGTAGTGCGTCACGGGCCGCGGCTCGGCATTGTCGGGGATCGGCGTGCCGTCCAGGCTCGGCCCCACCGCGGCGAGCGACGACACGTACACGAAGCGCGTAAGCCCTCCCCGCGCCAGCGCCGCGTCGAGCAGGTTCTTGGTGCCCTGCGCATTTACCTCAAAGAAATCCGCAGGCTTGCGCGCTTTCACGATGCCCGCCACGTGCACCACCGCATCGACGCCATCCATCGCCGGTCCCAGCGAGGCGCGATCCTCGATGGCGCCCGCGGCGAACTCCGTCCCGGGCAGCCGCTCCAGCAGGCGCTTGTCGCTCCGCGGTCGCACCAGTGCACGCACTGTGTGCCCTTCCGCCGCAAGCTGCTCGGCGACGTAGGAACCGAGGAATCCTGAACCTCCGGTCAGCAAAATTTTCATGGCTCCAAGGTCGTATACCGCAGTGGCCGCAGGCGTGCGGTAAAGAGTCGATCGTGCAAGCGGATCCCGGCTTGACGTGAAGCATCAAACAGCCGTACACGGGCGTCGCTTTTGGAGTCTGGAGGCGGTTTGGATATCGCGATCGTCGGGCTGGGGTGCCGTTTCCCCAACGCCCGGGACCCACTCGGCTACTGGGAACTGATCCGTTCTGGCACGGTCACCTTCCGTCCCATCCCCGCTTCGCGGTGGGATCACTCCGCTTTCTACGACCCCTCCACCCGCATCCCGGACAAGGCCTACATCGATCGCGGCGCCTACCTGGACGACGAGGACCTGCGCGAGTTCGCCGCGCTCCACTTCGGCATCGCGCCCCGCCGCATCCAGGTCACCGACCCGCAGCACAGGCTCCTGCTCGACACCGTCCGCGCAGCGCTGCAGGACGCGGGCTACGAGCGACGCTCCTGGGACCGCGGCCGCACCGGCGTGTTCATCGGCGCCAGCGCCAACGAGCACAAGGAGCTGCTGGTCTCGCGGCTGCGGGCGATGCAGCTCTTCGACGGCGCCTTCGGCCGGCCGCTCAGGAACGCCGAGGCCGAGAAGCTGCGCGACGCGATGATCGAGCAGGTGGTCCCCATGCGCGCGTTCAGCATGGCGGGGAATCTGATGAACATGAACGCCGCCATCGTCGCGCAGACCTACGACCTGGGCGGACCCGCGCTCTCGCTGGACGCTGCCTGCTCGTCGGCGCTGGTGGCCACCCAGCAGGCCATCGTCAACCTGCGCGCGGGCGAAGTGGACCTGGCCATCGCCGGCGGCGTGTACGTCAACCTGCTCCCCGACAACCTGGTGGGCTTCAGCCGCATCGGCGCCATCTCCCGCAAGGGCGAGTGCCGGCCCTTCGACGCCAATGCGGACGGGTTCGTGATGGGCGAGGGGGTGGGCACGGCCATCCTCAAGCGGCTGCCGGACGCTCTCCGCGACGGCGACCGCATCTACGCGGTGGTCAAGGGCGCTGCCGCCAACAACGACGGCAAGTCAGAGGGGCCGATGACGCCGCGGCCGGGCGGTCAGCTCGACGCGCTCCGCCTCGCCTACAAGGACGCCGGCTACTCCCCCACCACGCTGGGCTACCTGGAAGCGCACGGCACCGCCACCACGGTGGGCGACGTGGTGGAGGTGGGCGCGCTCCGCCAGCTCTTCGAGGAGTCCGGCTGGACGCCGCGGGACGGCGCGCGCACCGCGCTGGGCAGCGTCAAGGCGAACATCGGCCACACCATGTCGGCCTCGGGCATCGCCGGCCTGATCAAGGCGGCGCTGGCGCTGCACCACAAGAAGCTGCCGCCGCAGCCCGGCATCGCGGAGGAGAACCCCAAGCTGGAGCTGGGGACCGGCCCCTTCTTCCTGCCGCGCAGCGAGACGCCCTGGGAAAGCAACGGGCATCCGCGGCGCGCCGGCGTGAGCTCTTTTGGCTTCGGCGGCACCAACGCGCACCTCGCGCTGGAGGAGGCGCCGGAGCCGCGCTCGCGGGTGCGCGCGCTGCGGCCCCCGCGGAAGACGCGGGCCGAGCTCTTCCTGGTGGCCAGCTCGCGGGCCTCGGCGGTGGCGAAGTTCGCCCGGCAGCTGGCGGCGGCGCTGCCGCTGCTGCGGCGCGAGGGACGCACGCTGTCCGACGTGGCGTACACGCTCTCGCAGCGCGCCCACGGCGACGCCCGGCTTGCGCTGGTGGCCGATTCCTTCGAGTCGCTGGAAGAGAAGCTGCTGGCCTGCGCCGAGGCGCTCGACAAGCGGGGCGACGGCGCGTCCGATCCGATGGCGCCGCCTCTGCCTTCCTCGCCCGCGCAGCTCCTGCCGGGCGCGGTGTTCGCGCAGGGTCCCTTCGCGCAGCGCAAGCTCGCCCTGCTCTTCCCCGGACAAGGGGCGCAGAAAGTGGGGCTCCTGCGCGAGGCCTACGAGCAGATCCCCGCCTTTCGGGACGAGCTCGATCGCCTGGACGAATCGGTCGCCGACCTGCACCAGCAGCTAGGCGGATCGCTGCGGAGCCTCTTGTACGCGCAGCCGACGGCCGAGGCAGAGCGGCGCCTCACCGCCACCGAGGTCTGCCAGCCGGCGATGGCGGCGCTGGGGCTTTCGCTCCACGCGTTGCTGGTCAGGCTCGGGGTGCAGGCCGACGTTGTCCTGGGCCACAGCCTGGGCGAGTTCGCGGCGGCGGCGGCTGCGGGCGTGCTGACCCCCGAGGCATGCGTGCGGCTGGTCGCGCAGCGCGGTCTCGCCATGGCGGCATTGGGCCTCCCCGACGCGGGCGCCATGGCCAGCGCGGCGGCAGATCGCGCGACCGTCGCGGGAGCGGTTCGCGGCGTCGAAGGCGTGGCGATCGCGAACCTCAACCACCCCACGCAGACCGTGATCTCCGGCAGCACCGCGGGCGTGAAGGAAGTGTCCGCGAGGTTGACCGCGCAGGGCGTGCAGGTCACGCCGCTGGACGTCTCACACGCGTTCCATTCGCCCTTGATGGAAGGCGTGGCGGGAGCGATGGAGAAGCTGGTGTCGGCGCTGGAGGTACGCGCCGCGCAAGTTCCGGTGGTCAGCGGCATCAGCGGCAAGCCGTACGCCGGCGACGAGCGCGACATCTGGGTGCGCCACGCCACCGCGCCGGTGGACTTCGTCGCCGCGCTGCGCTCCGCCTCCGCGCTGGGCGCGCGCCTGTACCTCCAAGTAGGCGCCGGCGGCGTGCTTCCCGCCTTCGTCAAGGCCACGCTGCCCGAGGGCGAACGCCTCGCCAACGCCGCCCTGGCCAGCCGCGACGACGACGGGCTCGCGCAGCTGGCGCTGGCGCTGGGGCAGATGTGGTCGGCGGGCGTGGAGCTGGACGCCGCGCCGCTGTTCGAAGGCCGCGAGGCGCGGCTGGTGACGCTGCCGCCCACGCCGCTGGACACTCAACTCTACTGGGCCGTCGAACGGCCAGCGAAGCCCGTCGAGCCGCTGCGGCTGACGGCGGGCGCGCAGGAGGCGCAGATGGATCCGTTGGTGGCGCTCTTCCGCGAACAGGTGGCGCTCTTGCAGCANCAGGCCAAGGTGCTGGAGCAGCAGGCAGCCGCGCTGGCCGGCAAGGGCATCGCCCTGCCGCAGCTGCCCAATTTCGGGGACACCATACGTAATTCGACGTATGGTGTCCCCGAAACTCCCGAAACTCGGCAGGCGACGCTGGCGCCGGTGGCGCAGCCGGCGCCCCAGCCCGTCGCCCAAAAGCCGGAATCGTCGGAGCGCGTCGCCAAGACCATCCTGGCGTCGGTGGCGCGGATCAGCGCCTTCCCCGTGGAGGCGATCAAGAGCTCGCAGACCCTGGCCGGCGATCTCGGCTTCGATTCGCTGATGACGGTGGAGCTCGACGGCGACATCAACAAGGCCTTCCCCGGCGTGGGCGGGTTGCCGCGCAGCCTGCTCGGGCCGCAGACCTCCGTGCAGGACGTGATCGACCACGTCGCGGGCGCGGTGGCGCGGCCGCCGGCTCCGGTGGCGCCGGTCTTCTCGCAGCTGCTCGGCGAGGTGGCGAGCGAAGGCCGCGAGCTGCTGCGCTTCGCTCCCGCCTGGGTGGAAGCTGCGCTGGCCACTCCTGCCGCCGCGGAAAACCCGCTGCCCCGCAAGCTGCTGCTCACGCGTGACGCACTGGGCGTCGCCGACGCGCTGGCCAGGCTGCTCAACGATGCCGGACACGACGCTTTGGTGGGCGAGCCGGGCGATCCCCTCGCGGGCATGGGCGGCGTCGTCCACCTCGCGCCGCTGGGCCGAGGCGAGTCCGAGCTTGCCCCGGGTTTCGCGGCCGTGCTGGACGCGCATCGCATCGTACGGGCGCAGGCCGAGGCCGGCACAGGCGGTCTCTTCGTCGTCGCCATCGCTGGAATCGACGAGGTGGACGCGGCGCTGGCCGGTTACGCCAAGGCGCTGGCCCGCGAGCGGACCGACGAGCTGGTGAAGTGCGTGGAGCTGCGGGTCGAGGACGGCGCCCCTGCCATGGCGCACGCGCTCTTCGCCGAGCTCCGCTCCGGCAACGCGGTCCCCGACGTCCGCTGGGCGGGGGGGACGCGCTTCGAGCAGGAGCTGAAGCCCGCCGCCGCCGCCGGCGAGCCCATCGCCATTGGACCCGGCGACGCCGTGCTGATCACCGGAGGAACCCGGGGCATCGGCCTCAAGCTCGCGCACGCGCTCGCCGAAAAGGGCGCGAAGGTTGCGCTGGCCGGCCGCACTGCTCCCGCGACCATGCCCGAGGGCGCCGTCTTCGTGCGGTGGGACGTCACCCGGCCTGCCGGCGCGGCACTCGACGAGGCCCGCGCGAAGCTGGGCGGCTTCACCGCGCTGGTGCACGCCGCGGGCGTGACCGAAGACGGGCCCGCCGCCGAGGCCGCCGACGAGTCGGTGGAGCGCGTGCTGGCCACCAAGGTGTCCGGACTCTGGGGGGCGGCGCTCGCCACGGCACAGGATCCTCTGCGCGCGGTGGTGGCCATCTCCTCCTGGGCAGGCCGCTTCGGAAACGCCGGTCAAGCTTCCTACTCGGCCGCCAACGCGGCAGTCTCCGCCGCGGTGTCCGCGCTCTCGCGCCGGCGGCCCGGCGTGCGCGCGCTCTCGCTCGAGTACCCGCCCTGGGAAGGCACCGCCATGGTGGCGAAGATCCCGCCGCTCGTGCGCGCGGTCCTCGCCGAGCAAGGCGTCCCCTTCATCGACGACGCGTCCGGCGTGGCGGCCTTCACCGGCGCGCTGCAGGCCGGCGTCGCGGGAACGGTCCTGCTCGCCCATGAGCAGCCGGCTCGCCGCATCGGGCACAAAGTGCAGATGCAGGTCTCCCGCAGCGCGCATCCGTACCTCGAGGATCACCAGCTCGCCGGACAGCCGGTGCTTCCGCTCGCCTCGGCGCTGGATGCCGTGGCCCACGCTGCCGCCGAGGCTACCGGCACGGCCGGCCAGCCGTTGCTGGTGCGCGACTTCCGCCTCAAGCAGGCCGTCCGGGTTCCCGACGCGGTGGAGCTGACCGTCTCGGTGGGTGGCGTCGAAGAGCTGGAGGTCTCGCTCTCTTCCACACCCGCCGGCGGACCGCGCGCGTTTTCGCGGGCGCCCGCTTACGTGGGGTTCGCCTCGCCGGGAGCCGACGTCGGCCCGGCGCTGGGCTCCGCCCTTCCCGCTCCGGCCGCAACGGGCAAGCCCGAGCTGCCGATGACGCTGGACGAGTTCTACGGCTCCTTCACCTTCCACGGCCCGCGCATGCGCGGCATCGAGTCCATCGAGCAGATCACGCCGCAGGGCATCGTGGGCTGGGTGCGGACCAGCAAGCCCTCCGACTGGATCCGCGAACCGAAGCGCAAGGCCTGGGCGGTGGATCCGCTGGCGCTCGACGGCGCCTTCCAACTGGCCGCGTATTGGGCGTGGAGCCATCTGCAGCGCGCCGGGTTCCCGGTCGGTATCGACGAGTACGTGCAGGTGGCGCCCTTCGGCGACGGCCCGGTGCGCGCCTCGCTGACGCTGGAGCAAAGCGCCGGCGACGAGGTGCGCGGCACCATCGTGCTGCAGTCGCGCGACGGGCGCGTGCTGGCCGTCGCCCGCGGCGTGCAGGGCGAGTTCAAGCACCGCGACCCGCGCTTCCTCATCGGCCGCGCGGCGGTCCAAAGGCCCACACCAGTAGCGGAGGTCAAGGCGCCTGCCGTGGACGAGTCGACCTACAAGGTGGACCAGTTCCCCGAGGTGCAAGAGCTGGAGCAGCGGCTGGGCCTCGCCGCGGCCTTCGGGCTGAAGAACCCGTACTTCAACGTGCACGAGCGGGTCACCAACGACACCTCGGTGATCGGCGGCCGCACGATGATCAACTGGTCCAGCTACAACTACCTGGGCCTCTCGGGCGATCCGCACGTGACTTCCGCCGCGCAGTCGGCGGTGGCGCGGTACGGCACCAGCGTTTCGGCCAGCCGCGTGGCCAGCGGGGAGAAGCCGCTGCACCGCGAGCTGGAGCAGGAGCTGGCGGGGCTGCTGGGCGCCGAGGACAGCGTGGTGACGGTCAGCGGGCACGGCGTCTTCGTCACCACCATCGCCACGCTGGTGAAGGACGGCGATCTGGTGCTGCACGACGCGCTGGCGCACGACTGCATCCTGGCCGGCGCCAAGCTCTCCGGCGCCAAGCGGCGGCCCTTCCCGCACAACGACTTTCGCGCGCTGGAGAAGCAGCTGCAGCAGCTGCGGCCGCACTACCGGCGCGTGCTCATCGCCATCGAAGGCGTGTACTCGATGGACGGCGACGTCCCCGACCTGCCCAGGTTCATCGAGCTGAAGAAGAAGTACGGCTGCCTGCTGCTGGTGGACGAGGCGCACTCCATCGGCGTGCTGGGCAAGCGGGGCGGCGGCATCGGCGAGCACTTCGGCGTCAACCGGGCCGACGTCGATCTGTGGATGGGCACCTTGAGCAAGAGCTTCGCCTCCTGCGGCGGCTACGTGGCCGGCAGCAAGCAGCTGGTGCAGTTCCTCAAGTACAGCGCGGGCGGGTTCGTCTACAGCGTGGGCATCTCGCCGGCCAACGCGGCGGCGGCGCTGGAGGCCATCAAGCAGCTGGAGGCGCACCCCGAGAAGGTGGCGCGGCTGCACGAGCGGGCAGCGCTCTTCGTCAAGCTGGCACGCGAGAAGGGCATCGACACCGGCTTCTCCTCCGGCAGCGCGGTGGTTCCGGCCATCCTCGGCAATTCGCTGCACGCCCTTCAAGTCAGCGACGCGCTCAAGCAGCGCGGCATCAACGTGCAGCCCATCCTCTACCCGGCGGTGGAGGAGACGGCGGCCCGCCTGCGCTTCTTCTGCACGGCGACCCACACCGAGCAGCAGATCCGCGAAACCGTCCAGGTCCTGGCGGAAGAGATCGCCCGGGCCCGCGCCGACTCCGGCGACTCCGCCACCGGCACCGTCTAGAACGGGGCACGTGCTCGAGCACCAGCACGAGGACGATCAGTCATGCCGTATCAGTGGGGATGGGGTGCTGGGGGTGGCGAGCAGGAGTTGGGAAGAGGCGCGGGTGGCGGCGACGTAGAGCGCGCGGCGTGCCTCCAGCGTGTCCGCGTAGCGGCCCGCGGCCACGTCCGGGATCACGACGTGGTCGAACTCCAGGCCCTTCACCTCCGGCACGCAGGTGACCTGCGCGCCCGGGCCGAAAGTAAATGCCCCCTCCAGCGCCAGATGCGCCGGCAGCACCATCCTGGCCACGCGGGCCAGGAGCGCCGCCGCCTGCGGGGTGCGGCAGATGACGGCGGACGCCGCGGTGGGATCCTCCGCGTCGAGCTCGCGCAGCGCTTCCACCAGCCACGCCGCCAGGTGGCATTCGTCGTGGAAACGCGCCAGCGGAAAGGCCGCCGCGCCCGCCGGCTCGCGCAGCGCGCGTGCGAAGGCGGTGACTTCCGGCGGGCATCGGTAGCTCACCTCCAGCACCGCCTTCCGGTGCTGCGCGGCGCCCAGCTCGAGCATCGTCTGGTCCCAGCCGCGGAAATCCACCGTCTCGTCGACCTGCTGCGCGGAGTCGCCCGCGACGATCAGCGTGCCGCCGCGCGAGACGCAGCGACCCAGCAGGGAAAGCTCCAGCGGTGAGAGCTCCTGCGCCTCGTCGACGAGCAGGCAATGGTAGCGGCTGGGCGAGGCGGGCGCGACGCCGGCGTTCTTCGCCCGCAGTCGCTCCAGCTCGAAGATGACCGCGTAATCCTCCACGTCCACCGTCTCGGCGTTCCCGGTGGGCGTGCCTTCGTCGATAGTGCGGCCGTCCACCGCCACCAGCCGGTCGGCGTCGACGTAGGCGTATTCGCGCTCGGTGCTCTGGGTGAACTGGACCCGGGTGTGCTCCACCACCTGCCCCGCCGACGCCGGCAGCGCGGCGCGCATCTCCACCTCGTCCATCAGCGGGCGGTCGCCGTAGAGCGCGTGCAGGTCCTCGCGCGTCGCCAGGCGGGCACGGCGGCCGCCTTCGTTCTCGGGCGCCGCCGGCGGTCGGCGAGCGATGGCCTCCAGCGCCACACGCAGCGCCTCGTGGCGCTTGAGGCGCGAGACCAGGGTCGGCGTGTCCTCGCTCTCGCGCCGCCGCAGGTCGGGAAAGACCCGGCGCGCCTGCTTCGAGGCGAACTTGTCCAGCGTCCAGGTCTCGACGTCGTCGAGGCCCAGCCGGTGCAGCAGCGATTCGATCAGCCGGCGCAGCCCTTCGTTGGGCACCACGCACGCGGCGCGGAAGCGCTCGTTCCCCAGAAGCCGCAGCGCGCGGAGCCGGTGGAGGGCCACGGTGGTCTTGCCGCATCCCGCCTCGCCGAGGATGAGCACCGTCTCGCCCGGGGGAAGCTCCACCACCGCGCGCTGCGCTGGATCCAGCTCCACCTCCACCGGCGAGGCAGGCCGCGCCCGCTGCCCGTGCGGTCTCGGCAAGAGGCGCGGCGGCAGAGGGGGCGTATGGGGAATCCAGCGGCCGTCCAGCCGCCGCAGCGCTCCTTGCGGCCATTGCAGCTCTTGAAGCTCGCCGTCCTCGAAGCGGACCAGGTTGCGCCGCAGGACCTTGCCAGCCAGCTTGCGGTCGCCGAGATCGATCTCGTACTCCTCGCCCTCCGCGTAGGCGAAGAACACCTCGGCCAGCGGCGCGGTGCGCCAGTCCAGGATGGTGAGGCCCTCGCCGCGGCGGAACACGGCGCCGAGCAGGAAGTCGCTCTCGCGGCCGTCGGCGTAGCGCAGCCGGATGTGCGCGGAGTACGGCGCCTTGCTCTGCGGCAGGAGGACCCGGGCGCGCGCCAGGATCTCCAGCTGCTCTTCCAGCCGCGTCACGAAATTCGGGGACACGATACGTAATTGATCCGACTCCATCGGATGGATTCCGTATCGTGTCCCCGAATTACTTCAGGCCGCGGTAGACGAAGGCGGTGCCGAAAGTGAGCGGATGCGCCTCCACGGCGGTGAAGGAAGCCGCCTCCCGCATGAGATCCAGGAAGCTCTCGCCGGCGGGAAAGGCGGCCGCGGTGCGCGGCAGGTACTCGTACGCGGCGCGGTTCCCGGTGAGCAGCCCGCCCACCACCGGCATCACGCCGCGGCTGTAGGCGCGGAAGAGCGCGCCGAAAGGGCCGCGCGGCTGGCCGAACTCGAGCACCACCACCGCGCCGCCCGGCCGCACCACCCGCGCCAACTCGCGCAGGCAGCGCACCGGATCGTCCACGTTGCGGATGCCGAAGGCGATGGAAGCGACGTCGAAGCGGCCGTCGGGATACGGCAGGGCCAGCGCGTCGGCGACGGCGAACTGCACCTCGAGCCCCGCGCGGGCAGCCTTGGCCGGACCTGCGGCCAGCATCTCCGCGCAGAAATCGGTGCCGATCACCTCTCCGGAAGGCCCCACGGCGCGCTTGAACTCCAGCGCCAGGTCGCCGGTGCCGGTGGCGCAGTCGAGCACGCGCTGGCCCGGGCGCGCCTGCGCGATGCGCACCGTCGCGCGCCGCCAGCCCTTGTGGACCCCCAGCGAGAGCACCTCGTTGGCCGTGTCGTAGCGCCGCGCGATGGAGGCGAACATGTCGCGGACTTCGGCGCTCATCGGCCCACCGCCCGCCTGCGCAGGACAGGTCGCCACAGCTCGCGTCCCACCGCTTCGAGCACCGGCGAAAGGCGCGCCATGAGATCGCGCAGATCCTCCGGCAGGAGCGCCTGCGCGCCGTCGCAGAGCGCCTCCCCGGGCCGTGGATGGACCTCGACCAACAGGCCGTCGGCGCCGGCCGCTGCCGCCGCCAGGCTGAGCGGCACCACCAGCTCGCGGCGACCGGTGGCGTGCGAGGGATCGACGATCACCGGCAGGTGCGTGCGCTGCTTGGCGATCACCACCGCCGACAGATCCAGCGTGTTGCGCGTGGAGGGCTCGAAGCCGCGGATGCCGCGCTCGCAGAGGATCACCTGATCGTTGCCGCCGGCGAGCAGGTACTCCGCGGCCAGCAGCCATTCCTCGACGGTGGCGGCGAGGCCGCGCTTGAGCAGCACGGGCCGGCGCTGTTGCCCCAGCGCCTTGAGCAGCGCGTAGTTCTGCATGTTGCGGGCGCCGACTTGCAGCAATGCCACGCCCTGCAGCGTCGGAAGATCCGCCGGCTCCAGCACTTCGGTCACCGCGGCGAGCCCGTGACGTTCTGCCGCGTCCACCAGCAGCCGGACACCAGGCGCGCCCAGGCCCTGGAAGCTGTACGGGCTGGTGCGCGGCTTGAACGCGCCGCCGCGCAGCACTGGGCAGCCCGAGGCCGCGACGGCGGCCGCCGTTTCCGCGATCTGCGCAGGGCTCTCGACCGCGCAGGGTCCGGCCATCACGACGAAGGCGGATCCGCCGACGGCGAGGCCCGGCGCAAGCACCACCAGCGTCCCTTCAGGCCGGCGCTCGCGGAGGACCAGGCTGGGTTCGTGGGTCATGGCCGCCTCCGTTGGGCGGGTGACGGCGGGGGTCGAATTTGTTGCATCAGAGCTTTCAGAATGTTTTGAAACAAGTGTGGTATAGCGGGCCGCTCAGGGCCGGGCAAGCACGGGAGTCTAGATGGCGATGTTGCAGTCAGCCACCCAGGGGTTGCCCGCAGCGTTCGCCGAGGTGGCACGCGCCCCAACCGAGCCTCCCGATGCGTACTGGTCGCACCCCGAGCGCGGCTTGCGCGCCGCCGCTTACGGGGTGGCCGAGTTGCGCGAAGGCGCGTCGCTGCGAGCGGTGCTGGCAGGCCTGCCCACGCCGCGCGGATTGCCCGAGGGCCTGCCGGGCCCCTGGTTCGGCGCCTCCTGCTTTTCCGGGACGCCAGGGCCCGACTGGCGCGGATTCGCACCGTTGCGCTTCACGCTGCCACGCCTGCTGGCGTGGAGCGAGGGAGGGCGGCGGTTCGTCGCGGCCTTCGGCGACGGCGCCGAGAAGCGGCTGACGGCGGCCCGGCGCCGGCTGGACGGCTCCAGCGGCAACGGGAAGGGCGCCCATCCGGCGGAGACTTCCTCGGGCGGCGCGCGCATCCTGCCCCGCCCCGGGGACCGCGCCCGCTGGGACGCATTGGTCGCGAAGGCGCTGGAGGCCATCGGAAGCGGCGCGCTGGACAAGGTGGTGCTGGCGCGCGCCATCGACGTGGAAACGACGGCCCCTCTCGATCCGGCCGCGATCCTGGCCACGCTGGAAGCGCGCTATCCCTCCTGCCGCGGCTTCCTGCTCCGTGGCGACGGCGCGACCTTCCTGGGCGCGACGCCGGAGATCCTCTGCCGCCTGGACGGAGACCTCATCGAGGCCGACGCGCTGGCCGGGTCCGCCCCGCCCGACCAGGGAGCGGCGTTGCTGGAAAATGCGAAGGACCTGCGCGAGCACCGGTGGGTGGTGGAGCACATCCTGCGCGCGCTGGAAGGCGTGGCCGACGACGTCCAGGTGGCACAGGCTCCCGGCCTGCGTGCGCTGGCCAACGTGGTGCACCTGCACACGCCCATCCGCGCCCGCCTGGCGCAAGGCCACGGCATCGCCGACGTCGCCAGCGCGCTGCATCCGACGCCGGCGGTGGGCGGCGTTCCCTCTGCCGCGGCGCTGCGCTTCATCTCCGCGCACGAGGGCCTGGACCGCGGCCTCTATGCCGGCGTGGTGGGGTGGGCTGGCGGCGGGCGCGCCGAGCTGCTGGTGGCGCTGCGCTCCGCGCTCTTGCGGGGAAACCGCGCTCGCGTCTTCGCCGGGGCAGGCATCGTCCAAGGCTCCACACCGGACGCGGAGTGGGAGGAGACCGAGCTCAAGGCGCGCGCGCTGCTGGAGGCGCTCGGAGCCTCGCCGTGAATTTCAACCTCGTCTGGGCGCACGCCCTCGCCGACGAGCTCCTGCGCGGAGGCGTCCGCGACGCGGTCATCTGCCCGGGCTCGCGGAGCGCGCCGCTGGCGCTCGCGCTGGACGCCAGACTGCGGGCGCACGTGGTGCTCGACGAGCGCAGCGCCGGCTTCTTTGCGCTGGGGGCGGCCAAGATGTCGGGCCGGCCCGTGGCGCTCCTCTGTACCTCGGGCAGCGCAGGGGCGCACTTCTATCCTGCCTTGCTCGAGGCCGAGGCGTCGGGGGTTCCGCTGGTCGCGATCACCGCCGATCGGCCGCCGGAGCTGCACGGATGGGGCGCGCCGCAGCAGCTCGACCAGGGTCGGCTCTTCGGCGGGCATGCCTGGTTCGCGGACCTGGGCCTGCCCGATCCGCAGTCGCTGCCGCACCTGCGCGCCACGGTGGCGCGGGCGTTGTGGCAGCGCCAGCCGGTGCACCTGAACGCGCCCTTCCGCGAACCGCTGGCGCCCGTGCAGGAGCCCATCCCGGAGCACCGCGACCAACCAGCTGTTGCTCATATGAGCGCGCGCGGCGTGCCCGACGTGGGCGCCATGGCGCAAGCGCTCTCCGCGCGCCCCCGCGGCGTGATCGTCTGCGGGCCGCGCGACGGCCAGGACGGCCTTCCCGGCGCGGTGCGCGAGCTGTCGCGCGCGCTGGGATATGCCGTCATCGCCGACGCGGCGGCGGGCGTCCCCGACGGAGTGGCCCACGCCGACCTGATCCTGCGCAGCGAGCCGTGGGCGCGCGCGCTGCGGCCGCAGGCGGTGGTGCGCATCGGCGGCGGGCTCAGCTCCAAGGTGCTGCAGGCCTTCATCGAGGGCGCGGAACACACCGTGGTCGTGCACGAGCGCGGCGAGCCCGCCGATCCTGCGCATCGCGCCAGCGCGGTAGTGGAAGGCGACGCGACCGCCGTGGTCAGCGCCCTCGCGACACAGGCG
>C688J18823_10000286_pt1 | contig 29082 bp, 26 predicted proteins | sample HopSoiMetagenom1_FD_18823 | JGI IMG/M metagenome (IMG submission 18823) | reverse complement strand
CGGCGCCGACCGCTTCTTCCCGATCACGTACAAGGAGCACTGGGCCGTGGTGCGTCAGGTCGCGGAAGGCAGCGGCGAGAAATTCAACAAGGCGGCGTACGACGAGCTCGCCAAGAAAGAAACCGAGGCGGCGAAGAAGGCGCAGAAGAAGTAACCGGTGCAACCGAGCGCCACGGAAATCGCCTCCCCGGCACTGGTCATCCGCGGGCTGACGAAGGAATACGTCCCCGGCAAGCCCGTCCTGCGCGGCATCGACCTCGATTTCGCCCCGCGCGGCATCACGGCCGTGATCGGCCCTTCAGGCACCGGCAAGTCGACCCTGATCCGTTGCATCAACCGCCTGGTCGAGCCGACCGCCGGGGAAGTCCGCTTCGAGGGTCGCGACCTTGTGCGGCTCAATCGCTCGGAATTGCGCGCCACGCGGCGACGCATCGGCATGGTGTTCCAGGAGTACAACCTGGTCGAGCGGCTCAGCGTGATGGAGAACCTGCAGTGCGGCCGGCTGGGCTATGTGTCGCCGTTCAAGGCCTGGCTGCGCCGCTATCCCCAGAGAGACATCGAGCGGGCCTTCGATCTGCTCGAGACCGTCGGCCTGGCAGCGCACGCGCATGCGCGCGCCGACAGCCTCTCCGGCGGGCAACGCCAGCGCGTCGGCATCGCGCGCGCGATGATGCAGGAGCCGCGGCTGCTCCTGGCCGACGAGCCGACGTCGTCCCTCGACCCCAAGACCTCGGTCGAGATCATGGCGCTCGTGCAGACNCTCTCGGGCATGCACGGCTTCCCGGTGATCATCAACATCCACAACGTCGAGCTCGCGCGCCGCTTCGCCGACCGNGTGGTCGGGATGACCGGCGGCCGCGTCGTGTTCGACGGCGCACCCGATTCCATCACCGACGAGCATCTCAAGGCGATCTATGGCGGCGAGGACTGGCTCGAGTAGAGCCGCTTTCCCCGCCAACTGGGCCGCGCGGGCGGCCTGGGTGGTGTTTGCGCTCTACCTCGTTTTCGCGACCTCGCATCTCGAGCTGACGCCGGCGCGCTTCGCCGCCGGCCTCGAGCACGGCGCGAAGTTCATGAGCCGACTCTTCCCGCCGGACTTCCATCGCTGGGAGCTGTTGCTGAAAGGCATGGTGGAGAGCCTGCAGATTGCCGTCGTCGCCTCGGCGCTCGGCGTGCTGGTCGCGGCGCCCCTCTCGCTGCTCGCCGCGCGCAACCTGATGCCGGCTTGGGCAACCTGGCCGGCGCGCGCGGTGATGGTGGTTTGCCGCACCTTCCACCCGGTGATCGTCGCCATCCTGTTCGTGAAGGCCGTGGGCTTCGGCGCGCTCGCCGGCATCCTCGCGCTCACCGTGGCGTCGGTTGGTTTCCTTGGCAAGCTGATGACCGAAGCGATCGAGGAGATCTCGTTCAAGCAGGTCGAGGCGGTGCGCGCGACCGGCGCGCCGTTCATGTCGGTGGTCACCTACGCCGTCGCGCCGCAGGTGTTCTCGCGCTTCGTCGGGTTCATGTCTTACGAGACGGACGCCAACCTGCGCAATTCGACCATGGTGGGCATCGTCGGCGCGGGCGGCATTGGCGGCACGCTCTTCGCCGCCTTCCAGCGCTTCGACTATGACTTCGTCTGCGCCATCGTGCTGACCATCATCGCGCTGATCATGGCGGGCGAGCTCCTGACCGTGCGCATCAAGAAAGTGTTTGGCGTGTGAGAACCTGGGACCGCTTCACGCCAATCGAGCGCATGGGGCGCTTCGCCGTGTACTTCGGCATCGTGCTCGCCATCGTTGCGTCGTTGCAGACGGTGCAGGTGATCCCGGAATTCATCTACGACGCGCCCGAGCAGGTGATGGACATGCTGCGCCGCATGTGGCCCATTGCGTGGGGGTTCTACCCGGAGGGCGTGCAACAACCGCTCATCGATTCACTGCATATCGCGACGCTCGGCACCGTGCTCGCCGTGCTGATGGCGGTGCCGGTCGCGTTCCTGGCAGCGAGGAACGTGACGCGCAACGTCTGGCTGAACTACCTCGCCAAGCTGGTTCTGGTCTCGGCGCGCTCCGTGAACACCCTAATCTGGGCGCTCTTCTTCGTCGCCTTGTTTGGTCCGGGAGCGCTGGCCGGCACCCTGGCGATCGCGTTCCACTCAATCGGCTTCACCGGCAAGCTCCTCGGCGAGGCGCTGGAGGAATCGAACCGCGGCAGCATCGAGGCACTCGAAGCGAGCGGCGCGCCGTGGCTGTCGATCGCCCTGAAGGGCTACTGGCCGCAGGTGCGGCCGGCGTTCTGGGGCATCGTGTTGTTTCGCTGGGACATCAACGTGCGGGAGTCCGCGGTGCTGGGACTGGTCGGCGCCGGCGGCATCGGCATGGCGCTCGACACTGCGCTCAACCTCTTCCAGTGGGAGCGCGCGGCGATGATCCTGGTCGCGATCTTTGCCGTGGTGCTCGTCGCGGAGATCGCGACCACGCAGTTCAGGAAGCGCATCCTGTGATGCTCACCGAAGAGCTCGCCACCCGTTTCGCCCGCGTCGCAATCGCGAACATCGCACGCGAATACCCGCGGCATGTGCAGCACTTCATGAGCGCCGCCGGTTCGCTGCCACCACAGCGCGAGCTGCATCCCGCGTTTTACGGCAGCTACGACTGGCATTCGGCGGTGCACATGCATTGGCTGCTCGTGCGCGTGCTGAGGCTGTATCCGGTGGCGCGCATCGCGCCCGACATTACCGATGCCCTGGACCGGCACCTCTCCGAGGCCAATATCGAAGCCGAGCTGGCCTATTTCCGATCGCCGGCTGGCCGCACGTTCGAGCGTCCCTACGGCTGGGCATGGCTCCTCGAGCTGCAGGCCGAGGCGCTCACGCTCAAGTCGCGCTGGTCACGGGCACTCCAGCCGCTGGCGCAGGAACTCGCCCCGCGCTTCGCCGAATACCTGCGTGCCGCCCCGTATCCGGTGCGCGCCGGCAGCCATGGCAACAGTGCGTTTGCCTGCCTGCTCGCGCTCGACTATGCCCGCACGGCCAATGACGCGGCGCTCGAGTTCGAAATCCGCAAGAGCGCGCGCCGCTGGTACGGCACCGATCGCACTGCGCCGCTCGCCTACGAACCCTCATTGGATGATTTCCTGTCACCGGCACTCGTGGAAGCCGCGCTGATGCGACAGCTGATGGACGAGGCCGAGTTCTTCGCTTGGGCGCAGCGCTTCGCGCCGGATGGATTCGATGCGCTCGCCGAGCCGCCGACGGTGGTGGATCACGCGGACCCGAAGCAAAGCCACCTCGACGGGCTCTGCCTGTCGCGCGCTTGGTGCTTCGAACGACTGGGCGACGCCGCCGCGGCGCAGGCGCTGGTTGATGCCGCAATGGGACACGTGGCAGGCGGGGACTACGCCGGCGAGCACTGGCTCGCCTCGTTTGCGGTGCTTGCGCTTAGCGCGGCAGCTCTGAAAAGCCCATGAGGAATTCGTCGACCCCGCGCGCCGCCTGCCGGCCTTCGCGGATCGCCCACACCACGAGCGACTGACCGCGGCGCATATCGCCGGCGGCGAAGATCTTCGCCTCCGACGTTTGGTACGCGGTCTTGCCCTCGGTGTCCGCCTTGGCATTGCCGCGCGCGTCTTTCTGCACGCCGAACTCCTCGAGCAGGGACTGCATCGGCGACACGAAGCCCATTGCGAGCAGCACGAGGTCGGCCGGCATGTCGAACTCCGAGCCGGGTATCTCCTGCGGCTTGCCGTCCTTCCATTGCAGGCGGACGGCCTTCAAAGCCTTCACTTTGCCGTTCTCGCCGACGAACGCCTTGGTCGCAATGGACCAGTCGCGCTGCACGCCTTCCTCGTGCGACGAGGACGTGCGAAGTCGCGTCGGCCAGTACGGCCACACGGGATTGCGCTCGACATCCGGCGGCATCGGCAGGAGCTCGAACTGCGTCACCGTCTTTGCGCCGTGGCGGTTGGAGGTGCCGACGCAATCGGAGCCGGTGTCGCCGCCGCCGATGATCACCACGTGCTTGTCGGTGGCCCAGAGATCGGGCACGGCGCCGTCGCCGGCGACGCGCTTGTTCTGCAGCGGCAGGAACTCCATGGCGAAATGTACGCCGGCGAGCTCACGCCCGGGGATCGGCAGGTCGCGCGGGTTCTCCGCGCCGCCGGCCAGGACGATGGCGTCGAATTGGTTCTTGAGCTGCTCGGGCGCTAGGGCCTCGCGCGCATCGCTGCCGATGCCGCGGCCGGGCGCCTTCACGCCGATGAAAACGCTGGTGCGGAACTTGATGCCCTCGGCGCGCATCTGGTCGAGGCGCCGGTCGATCACGCCCTTGTCGAGCTTGAAGTCGGGAATGCCGTAGCGAAGGAGCCCGCCGATGCGGTCGCTCTTCTCGAACACCGTCACTTCGTGGCCGGTGCGGGCGAGCTGCTGCGCGCAGGCGAGGCCCGCCGGGCCCGAGCCGATGACGGCGACGCGGCGCCCGGTGGGATGCGGCGCACGCTGCGGGCGCACCCAGCCCTCTTCCCAGGCCTTGTCGATGATCGCGTGCTCGATCGACTTGATGCCGACCGGATCCTCGTTGATGCGCAGGACGCACGCTTCTTCGCACGGCGCCGGGCAGATACGACCGGTGAACTCGGGAAAGTTGTTGGTGGAATGCAGCACCTCGATCGCGCGCTTCCAGTCCTGCCGGTAAACGAGATCGTTGAAGTCCGGGATGATGTTGTTCACCGGGCAACCGCTCTGGCAGAACGGGATACCGCAATCCATGCAGCGGGCGCCCTGCACGCCGGCGGCATCGTCCGCCAGCCGCGCATAGAACTCGCGGTAGTGTTTCTTGCGCGCTTCAGGCGCTTCGTGCGGCTCCTCGAGCCTCTCGTGCTCGAGGAACCCGGTGATCTTCCCCATTACGCTGCGACTTTCTTGTTTGCCGCGGCAAGCTCGCCGAGCGCGCGACGGTATTCCTTCGGAAACACCTTGACGAACTTCGTGCGATAGCTCGACCAGTTGGCGAGGATGTCGGCCGCCCGGCGCGAGCCGGTGTAGCGTCCGTGGTTCTCGATCAGCCGCTTCAGGACGGCCTCGTCGCACTCCTTCTCGTGCCAGAGCTCGCGCGGCAGCTTCGCCTGCTGCTCGGATTCGGGCAGCAGCGGCTCGAGGTCCACCATGGCGGTGTTGCAGCGCTTGTGGAACTCGCCATCGGCGTCGAGGACATAGGCGATGCCCCCCGACATGCCGGCGGCGAAGTTTCTTCCGGTCGCACCGAGGACCACGACCGTGCCGCCGGTCATGTATTCGCAGCCATGGTCGCCCACCCCTTCAACAACGGCGCGTGCACCCGAGTTGCGCACGGCGAAACGCTCGCCGGCAACACCGCGGAAATAAGCTGCGCCGGCGATCGCGCCATAGAGCACGACGTTGCCGGTGATGATGTTCTCCGCCGGATCGCCGCGGAACTTGGGCGAAGGCTGCACCGAGATGCGGCCGCCGGAGAGGCCCTTGCCGCAATAATCGTTGGTGTCGCCGACGAGGTCGAGCGTTACGCCGTGAGCGAGGAACGCGCCGAAGCTCTGGCCGGCGGAACCCGCGAGGCGCACGTGGACCGTATCGTCCGGCAGGCCCTCGTGGCCGAACCGCTTGGCGATCTGCCACGACAGCATGGTGCCGACCGTGCGGTTGATGTTGCGGATCGGCATCTCGACCGTCACCTTCTCGCGCCGCTCGAGCGCGGCGCTCGCGAGCTCGATCAGCCGGTTGTCGAGCGCCTTCTCCAGGCCGTGCTGCTGCGATTCGCGATGGCTGACGGCGACACCGGCCGGCATCTTGGGCATCGCGAAGACGCGCGAGAAGTCGAGCCCCTGCGCCTTCCAATGCTCGATGCCCTTCTTCATGTCGAGGAGCTCGGTGCGGCCGATCAGCTCGTCGAGCTTACGAACGCCGAGCTGCGCCATCAACTCGCGCGCTTCCTCGGCGACGAAGAAGAAGTAGTTCACCACGTGCTCCGGCTTGCCCTCGAACTTCTTGCGCAGCACCGGATCCTGCGTCGCCACGCCCACCGGGCAGGTATTGAGGTGGCACTTGCGCATCATGATGCAGCCCTCGACCACCAGCGGCGCGGTGGCGAAGCCGAATTCGTCCGCGCCGAGAATGGCGCCGATCACGACGTCGCGGCCGGTCTTCATCTGGCCGTCGACCTGGACGGCGATGCGGCCGCGCAGCCGGTTCAGCACCAGTGTCTGCTGCGTCTCGGCAAGGCCGAGCTCCCATGGCGTGCCGGCGTGCTTGATCGACGACCATGGGCTCGCGCCCGTGCCGCCGTCGTGGCCGGCGATGGTGACGTGATCCGATTTACCCTTCGCCACGCCCGCGGCGATGGTGCCGACGCCGGTTTCGGATACCAGCTTCACCGAAATCAGCGCCTCGGGGTTGGAGTTCTTCAGATCGTGGATCAGCTGCGCCAGATCCTCGATCGAATAGATGTCATGGTGCGGCGGCGGCGAGATCAGCTCGACGCCAGGGGTCGAGTAACGCAGCTCGGCGATGTACTCGGAAACCTTCTTGCCGGGAAGCTGGCCGCCTTCGCCCGGCTTCGCGCCTTGCGAGATCTTGATCTGCAGCATCTCGGCGCTCGCCAGGTATTCCGCGGTGACGCCGAAGCGGCCGGAGGCGACCTGCTTGATCTTGGATTTAGCGAATCGCCTTCGCGCAACGGGATGTCGACTTCGATGCGGCTCTTGCCCAGGCGTGACTGCAGGGACTCGCCGGCCTTGATCGGCGCGTAGCGCCGGTAGTCCTCGCCGCCTTCGCCGGTGTTCGACTTGCCGCCGATGCGATTCATGGCGATGGCGAGCGTGGTATGCGCTTCGGTCGATATAGAGCCGAGCGACATCGCGCCCGTGGAGAAGCGCTTCACGATTTCGGCTGCCGGCTCCACCTCGTCGATCGGGATAGGCTGCCCGAAGCGGAATTCGAACAGCCCCCGGAACGTCATGTGCCGCCGGGACTGGTCGTTGATGAGAGCGGCGTACTCCTTGTACGTCTGGACAGAATTCGAGCGAGCGGCGTGCTGCAGCTTCGCAATCGCGTCTGGTGTCCAGGTGTGATCCTCGCCGCGCACGCGCCAGGCGTATTCGCCGCCCGCGTCGAGCATCGCCGCGAGCACCGGGTCGCGTTCATCGAACGCGGCCTTGTGGATGCGCAGCGCCTCGTCGGCGACCTGGAAGAGGTCGATGCCTTCGATATTCGACGCGGTGCCGGCGAAATATTTTTGCACCATCGAGCGCGCGAGGCCGACGGCCTCGAACTGCTGCGAGCCGGTGTAGGACATGTAGGTCGAGATGCCCATCTTGGACATGACCTTCTTGAGTCCCTTGCCGATCGCCTTGACGTAGTTCTTGATCGCCTTCGACGCCGCGCCGGCGTTCAGCGCCACGACCGTCTCGAGGGCGAGATAGGGGTGAACGGCTTCCGCGCCGTAGGCGCCGAGCAGCGCGAAGTGATGCACCTCGCGCACGCTGCCGGTCTCGACCACGAGACCCGTGCTGGTGCGCAGGCCTTTGCCCACGAGATGCTGGTGAATCGCGGATAAGGCGAGCAGCGCCGGGATCGCCATGCGCTCGCGGTCGATGAGACGATCCGAGATCACGATGATCGAGTAGCCGGAGCGCACCGCGTCCTCGGCCTGCGCGGCGAGCGAGGCGAGGCGAGCTTCCACCGCGTCCTTGCCCCATGCCACCGGATAGGTGACGTCGAGCTCGCAGCTCTTGAACTTGCCGCCGGTGTAGCGCTCGATGTGCCGGATCTTCTCCATCTCGTAGAAGTCGAGCACCGGCTGCGAGACTTCCAGGCGCAGCGGCGGGTTCAGCTCGTCGATGCCGAGCAGGTTCGGCTTCGGTCCGATGAAGGAGACGAGCGACATCACCAGCTCTTCGCGGATGGGGTCGATCGCCGGGTTGGTGACCTGGGCGAAGAGCTGCTTGAAATAGTGATACAGCGTCTTGTTCTTGTTCGACAGCACCGCGAGCGGCGAGTCGTTGCCCATCGAGCCGATCGGCTCCTCGCCCGCCACGCTCATCGGCTGCAGGATGAACTTCAGGTCCTCCTGCGTGTAGGCGAAGGCTTGCTGGCGATCGAGCAGCGGCACCTTGGACTTGAACGGCTGCGTCTTCTCGGTTTCTACCTCGTCCAGCTTGACCCGGATGCGCTCGATCCATTCAGCGTAAGGCTTGGCGCTCGCGAGCGCGTCCTTCAGCTCCTTGTCGTCGACGATGCGGCCCTTCTCGAGATCGACGAGGAACATCTTGCCGGGCTGCAGGCGCCACTTCTTGACGATGCGCTCCTCCGGCACCGGCAGGCAGCCGCACTCGGAGCCCATGATGACGAGATCGTCGTCGGTGACGATGTAGCGCGAAGGGCGCAAGCCGTTGCGATCGAGCGTGGCGCCGATCTGGCGGCCGTCGGTGAACGCGATCGACGCCGGGCCGTCCCACGGCTCCATCATCGCGGCGTGATATTCATAGAAGGCGCGCCGCTGCGGATCCATCAGCGTGTGCTGCTCCCACGCCTCGGGAATCATCATCATCATCGCGTGGGCCACGGAGTAGCCGCCCATCACGAGAAGCTCGAGCGCGTTGTCGAACGAGGCGGAGTCGGACTGGCCGTCGTAGATGAGGGGCCAGATTTTCTCGAGGTCGTCGCCCAGAATCGGCGAGGCGATCGCGCCTTGGCGCGCGCGGATCCAGTTCACGTTGCCGCGCAGCGTGTTGATCTCGCCGTTGTGGCTGATCAGGCGGAACGGATGCGCGAGGTCCCACGACGGGAAAGTGTTCGTGGAAAAGCGCTGGTGGACCATCGCGATCGCCGATTCGACGCGCGCGTCCTTGAGGTCGAGGTAGTACTCGCCGACCTGGTTGGCGAGCAGCATGCCCTTGTAGACGATGGTGCGCGCGGACATCGACGGTACGTAGAACTCTTTGCCGTGCTTCAGCTTCAGCGCCTGGATGGCGTGCCCGGAGCTCTTGCGAATGATGTAGAGCTTGCGCTCGAGGGCATCGGTCACCGTGACGCGGCGACCGCGGCCGATGAATACCTGGCGGATGACCGGCTCGAGGAGGATCGCTGGCTGCGCGAGGTCCGAGTTGTCGACCGGCACATCGCGCCAGCCGAGCAGGACTTGCCCTTCGTCCTTGATCGCGCGCTCGATCTCGTACTCGCAGGCGATGCGCGAGGCAGGGTCGCGCGGCAGGAACACCATGCCGACGCCATACTGGCCGGCGGGCGGCAGCTTCACGCCGTGCTTCGCCATCTCTTCGCGGAAGAAGCGGTCCGGGATCTGGATCAGAATGCCGGCGCCGTCGGAGAGCTTGGGGTCCCAGCCCACTGCGCCACGGTGAGTGAGGTTACGCAGCACCGTGAGGCCTTGCTCGACGATCGTGTGCGACTTCTTGCCCTTGATATTCGCGACGAAGCCTACGCCGCAGGCGTCGTGCTCGTTGTCGGGGGAATAGAGCCCCTGACCAAACGGAAGGTCGGGCAAGGTCATGACCGGATTATTGAATATACAGTTACTGCGCTGCAGCGACAATGGCTTCGCGGACGCTGCGCGCATCGACGTCCGCGCGCAAGGCGGCGCGGCCGATCGATTCGAGCAGGACGAAGCGTGTTTTGCCCTTGGCGGCTTTCTTATCCAGCGCCATCAGCTCCATCAGCCGCTCCGGCGCGAGCGCGGGGCCGGCAACCGGCAGCCCGGCGCGCCGCAACAGCTCGCGCACGCGCCCGACTTCACTTTTTCTCAAGTGACCCATGAGCGCGGATAACTCGGCGGCCATCACCATGCCGGCGGCGACGGCTTCGCCGTGCAGCCAGGTCCCATAGCCGGCGGCAGTCTCGATGGCATGGCCGAAGGTATGGCCAAAGTTGAGCAGCGCCCGGTCGCCGGTTTCCCGCTCGTCGGCGGCCACCACGCGCGCCTTAAGCTCGCAGCTGCGGCGCACCGCGTAAGCGAGCGCTTCCCGGTCGCACGCCACCAGTTTCTCGACGTCGGCTTCCAGCCAGTCGACGAAGCCGGCGTCGAGGGCAAAGCCGTGTTTGATGACCTCGGCGATGCCCGAACGCAGCTCGCGCGGCGGCAGCGTCTCCAGAGTCGCAACGTCCGAGATCACGGTGCGCGGCTGGTGAAACGCGCCGATCAGGTTCTTGCCGCGCGGGTGGTTGATGGCCGTCTTGCCACCCACCGATGAGTCCACCTGTGCGAGCAGCGTGGTCGGCACCTGAACGAAGCCGATGCCGCGCTGGTAGATCGCCGCGGCGAAGCCAGCGAGGTCGCCGACCACCCCGCCGCCGAGCGCGACCACCATGGAGTCTCGACCCAGCTTTGCAGCGAGCATCGCGTCGACAACGCGCTCGAGCGTTGCCCAGCTTTTCGCCGGCTCGCCGTCCTCGACGATGATGTCGGTGACTTGCGCGCCGGCCGACTCGAGCGCCTTGCGCACACGCGAGAGATAAAGCGGCGCCACAACTTGGTTCGTGACGATGGCAGCGCGCCCAGGCGCCTGCCCATAGAGATCCGCGCGCTCGAGCAGGCCGGCGCCGATGTAAATGGGGTAGGAACGCTCGCCCAGCTCTACGCGGAGGCTTTCCACATTTCTCCTAGCTGCTCGGCGAGCGCGCGCGCGAGCGACTGCACGGTCTGCCGGCCGGTATCGACGACGACGTCGGCGACTTCGCGATAGAGCGGATCGCGCAGCACATAGAGCTCTCGCAGCCGAGCGAGCGGATCCGCCGTGGCCAGGAGCGGCCGGTTGCGGTCCTGCCGCACGCGCTCGTAAAGATCCTCGGCCTGCGCGCGCAGGTAGATCACCGTGCCGCGGTCGGCAAGTCGCTGGCGGTTTTCGGCGGCAAGTACGGTACCGCCGCCCGTGGCGAGCACGATGCCCTCGAGCGCCGTAAGCTCGGCGAGCGTCTGCGCCTCACGCGATCGGAAGCCGGCCTCGCCCTCGATCTCGAAAATGAGCGGCACCTTCACCCCGCAGCGCTTCTCGATCTCGTGGTCGGAATCAACGAAGCGCAGCTTCAGTCGGCGCGCGAGCAGGCGCCCGACCGTGGTCTTGCCGGCGCCCATCATGCCCACCAGGTACAGATTGACCGCGCGCTTCATGACGGCATTGTAGAAACAAAAACGGCCGGGAGACCCGGCCGTGGCGCGGCGACCCGGACGATCGGCCGCTAGCGGATCGTCAGGCGTTCGTTGACGATGCGCGGGGTGATGAAGATGAGCAGCTCGGTCTTCGAGGTGGCGGTCGAATTGTTCTTGAAGAGCCAGCCCACCACCGGCAGGTCGCCGAGCAGGGGCACCTTGGTGGTGTCCGTGCGATTGTTTTCCTCGTAGATGCCGCCGATCACGACCGTGCCGCCGTTCTCCACCAGCACCTCGGTCTTCACGTGCTTGGTGTTGATCTGCACACCGAAGGCGGTGACCGGGCCGGGCTGGTCCTTGTTCACGTCGAGCGTCATGATGATGTTGCCCTCGGGCGTGATCTGCGGCTTCACTTTCAGCGCGAGGTTGGCCTTGCGGAAGGCGAGCGAGGTGGCGCCGGACGAGGTCGCCTGCTGGTAGGGAATCTCCGTGCCCTGCTCGATGATGGCCTCGACCTGGTCGGCCGTCAGCACGCGCGGGCTGGCGATGATCTTGCCCTTGCCGTCGGCCTCGAGGGCGCTGATTTCCAGGTTCAGGAAGCGGGTCAGCTGCGTATTGAAGAGGATGAAGGAGAACTGGCCGGCGCTAAAGCCGTTCAAGCCGGCGGCGCGCATGTTGCTCGAAAGCGAGTTGCCGACGAAGTCTGGCGTGGTGGCGATCTGGCCGGTCTGGAAGCCCGTCGCCTCCAGTCCACCGCCGACCGTCGCGCGCGCGCCCTGGCCGATCGGCACCCCGGCGGAGCCCGCGGCGTTGTAGCCGATGCGCGAGCCGAGGTTGCGGCTGAAGGTCTCGTTCGCCTCCACGATACGCGCCTCGATCATCACCTGGCGGACGGCGATGTCGATCTTCGAGAGCAGCCGCCGCACTTCCTCCAGACGGCTCGGCGTGTCCTGCACGAAGAGGGTGTTGGTGCGCGCATCGACGACCGCGCTGCCTCGCTTGGAGAGGATGCGCTGGTTCGGATCCGAGAGCAGCTTCTGGACGTCCGCCGCCTTCTGGTAGTTCATCTGGAAGGACTCCGTGCGCGTCTGCTCGAGGTCCGAGATCTGCTGCTGCGATTCGAGCGCGAGCTTCTCGCGCGTGGCGAGCTCGTCGCGCGGCGCAATCCAGATGACGTTGCCGCTGCGACGGCTGTCGAGTCCGCGCGTTTGCAGGATGATCTCGAGCGCCTGGTCCCAGGGCACGTCCTTCAGCCGCAGCGTGATGTTGCCGCTTACCGTGTCGCTCGTGATGATGTTGAGGTCGGTAAAGTCCGCGATTACGTTGAGGACGGCGCGTACCTCGACGTTTTGGAAGTTGAGCGACAGCTTTTCGCCGGTATAGCGGCCGCGCTGCGACACGCGCGAAGGGTCGGCGACGACCGGCTTCACCTCGAGCACGAACTGGGTGTCGGACTGGTAGGCGTTGTGCTCCCACTGCCCCTTCGGCTCGATCACCATGCGCACGTTTTCACCCTGCTGGAACGTGCTCACGTTGTTGACTGGCGTGCCGAAATCAACGACGTCGAGGCGCCGGCGCAGGTTGTCGGGCAGCGAGGTCTTCAGGAATTCGACCACGATGTTCTGGCCTTGCGTGCGGATGTCGATGCCGGTCGTGCTGTCGGACAGGTCCACCACCACGCGACCCTCGCCAGCGCGGCCGCGGCGGAAGTCCACGTCGCGAATCGAGTGGCGCGCGTCGGCCGTGCCCTCGGCGAAACGCGCGACCTGGCCGCCGGGCGCGGTCTGCGCCAGGGCCGCCTCGGAGAGCGTGACGACTATGCTGCGCCCGTCGAGGGTCGCTTCGTGCGTCACCGGGCGACGCAGGTTCAGCACCACGCGGGTGCGGTCGGAGCCCTGCACCACGTTCATGCTGCGCAGCTCGCCCTCGGCGATGTCCTGGCTCGAGCGGCCGAGGCCATTCACGGTGTTCGGAAAGTCGAAGGCGATGCGCGCCGGGTTGGCGACCGCAAAATTGGGCGGCACGGTTCGCAACGGCTCCTTGGTCGTTATGCGCACCACGACTTTCCCGCCCTGCTGCGTCACATCGAACGACTCGATGCTGTTCTGCGCAAGAGCGGCTCCGGCGAGTGCGAACCATAGCCAGAAAACATGGAGAAACTTTTTGGTTTTCATTTTTGTCCCTCGACCAATTGCAGGCCGCTCGTGCGCTCCACCCACTCGCCACTCGAGTCCTGCACCAGCTCTTTCAGCTTGATCCCGCCTTCGTCGATGCCGGTGATCACGCCGAAGTTCTGTCCCAGATAGTTGCCCTTCTTCACGCGATACAGGTTCGGGCCGGCCTTCACCAGCGCGAAGGTTTCTTTGTCCTGCGTGATGCTGCCGAGCATCTGGATCGATTCGAGCGGGAACGCCTCGAGCGGCTCCTTCACCCGCTTTTCATGCATGAGCAGGGCTTCGGGTACCTTGGCCCCCTTGTCGCCGGCCTGCGCCACCTCGATGCGGTCCGTGCGGAACGGGTCGACCTGACCCTCGCTGGTATAGGGGACAGGTTCGTAAGGCCGCACCTGGGGGAGCGGAGGCACCTGTCCGCGGAAGTCCTTGGTGGCCTGGGCGAGCTCCTGCTTGAGGTCGCCATGTTCGTCCCCGCCGCATCCTGCAACGAGCGCCGCCGCAGCAAGCGCGAGGGCGAGGCCGCGTTTCATTTCTTGCCCTTCGACTTCGCCGACGAGCGCCGCTGCGCCGCCACTTCATCATCGTCGAGGTAACGGAAGGTGCGTGCCGTGACATCCATCGTCAGGGTCTGCGTGTCCTTGCCCGAACCGGCGCTGATCGCCACGTCATTCAGCGTGACGATGCGCGGCAGCTGGCCGACGTCGCTCGCGAACGCGCCCATGTCGTGGTAGCTGCCAGTCATCTTGAGCGTGATCGGCCGCTCGGCATAGAACTCGCGCGTGATTTCGCCGGGAGCCGGGCGAAAAAGCTCGAACTGCAGTCCGCGGCCGAGGCCGGCCTGGTTGATGTCGACCAGCAGCGCGTCCATCTGCGAGCGGTTGGGGAGCTGGCGCAGCAGCGCGCCGAACTGGGTATCGATCTCGCGCAATTGCTGGCGATGCAGGTCAAGGTTCACGGCCTGCTTCTTCTTGCCGAGGTATTGCTCCTTGAGCTTCTCTTCCTCGCCCTGCATGCGCTCGAGGTCGTCGATCTGCCCCTGCGTGTCGACGAAGAAGCCGGCCACTGGAATGGCGGCCAGGATGACGAGCAGCACGACTAGCTTCGGCAGCGCGTGCCAGGTCCCCGGATCCTTCCAGTTCGTCCGCTTGAACTCGTCGGCGATCGCGCCGAAGTTGATGTTGACAGCCATCGCTAACCCTTCTTTTCCGCCGCCGCCGGCGGCTTGGCCTTAGGCGCGGCTGCCGCGTCGGGAGCCGGCGCTTCGCGCTTGAGCGAAAGGAACATGGTGAATTCGGACACCTTGCGCTTGTCGAAGGGCGCCGCCTTCACCTCGATCAGCTCCGGGGTACCGAGCCACTTGGACGACTCGATGTTGCGCATCAGCGTGGACACGCGCGCGTTGGATTGCGCATAGCCAAGCAGCTGGACGCGAGGACCACTCTGCCGCACGGACTTGAGAAACACGCCCTCCGGGGTCTGCTTCACCAGCTCGTCGAGCAGGTGCACGGTCTGCGCACGATCGGCCTGCAGGGTCTCGATCACCTGCTTGCGCGCGAGGAGTGCCTGGATCTCGTCGCGCAGCTTATTGATCTCGGCGATTTCCTTGTCGAGCTTGGCGATCTCGCTCTTGAGAAAGGCGTTGCGTCCCTCCTGCATGNTGATGCGCTCGGCGTAATAGCTGTGCATNAGTCCGACGATCAGCACGCCNACTACNGCCGTGCCACCGGANACGACGAAGAAGTGCTGCTTCGCACGCTTGCGCCGTTCGGCGCGGTGCGGNAGCAGGTTGATGCGGGCGACGGTCATTGCGGGTCGAATCTCCTCATGGCGAGGCCGCAGGCCACGATGAGTGAAGGCGCATCNACGATCAGCCGNTTAAGNGCCACGCGCGGCGAGGTCTGCATCTGCGCGAAGGGGTTNGCCACGCTGGTCGGNACCTGNGCGCGCGTGTTCACGACTTCGTCGAGTCCAGGAATCACCGCCGAGCCGCCGGCGAGCAGGATGTGCTCCACCGTGTGGTATTGCGTGGACGTGAAAAAGAACTGCAACGCGCGCTGGATTTCGCCCGACAGGTTCTCCATGAAGGGCTTCAGCACTTCGGCTTCGAAGTCGTCGGGCAGTCCACCCGTGCGCTTGGCGTTCTCCGCCTCTTCCGGACTCATGCCGTAGCGCGTGACGATCTCCTGCGTGAGCTGGTTGCCGCCGAATGCCTGCTCGCGCGCATAGATGGACTGGTCGTTACGCAGCACCGTCACGTTCATCACGTTGGCGCCGACGTCCACCACCGCGATGTTCTGGTCCTTGCCCGCACTGGGCAATGCCTGCACGACGAGCGCGAGCGCGTTCTGCTGCGCGAAGGACTCGACGTCCATCACGAGCGGCTTGAGACCCGCGAGGTGCGCGACCGCGACGCGGTCCTCGACCTTCTCTTTGCGTGTCGCCGCGATCAGGACTTCCTGCTCCTCCGGCGTCGCCGCCGAGGGCCCGAGGACCTGGAAGTCGAGATTCACTTCCTCGAGCGCGAAGGGGATGTACTGGTTCGCCTCGGTCTCGACCTGTACCTCGAGTTCCTCCTCGCGCAGGCTCGCCGGGACGACGATCTTCTTCGTGATCACGGCGCCGGTGGGTACCGCCATTGCGACGTGCTTGGTGCGGGTACCGAGGCGCTTGTGGGCGCGCTTGACCGCGTCGCTCGCGGCCTCGAGATTATTGATGTTGCCGTCGACGACGGCGTCGCGCGCGAGTGGCTCGATGGCGTACCGTTCGACCCGATAGGCCCCTTTGCCGGCGTCGACGATCTCCAGCATCTTCACGGAGGACGAACTGATATCGAGCCCGAACAGCGGGGGCGCTTTTGGCGTGAACAGGTCTAAAGCCATTGGGCCGTACCTCTAGTTATTTTCCCCTTTGCGTATCGCGAGTTATCGGCGATACGTAGAATTCGCCTTAAATGCTAGCAACAACCCCAGCGGGTGTCTAGTTAATTGTCCCGGGAAGGGGAGCAGGTATGATGCGATGATCGATTCAGCGCATGCAATAGCGCACTCCTGAAGGCCTAACACCCCGATGTGGCTTCGTTTTATCGCCTTTCCCTTGGCCGTCGCCGCGGGCCTGGTTGCGGCGGCATTCCTGGTTCTCGCACTGCTGGTAGTCCTGGCTTATCCGAACCTGCCGGAATTGAACGCCCTCACGGCGTACCAGCCGAAGGTCCCGCTACGGATCTATACGGCTGAAGGCGTGTTGATCGGCGAGTTTGGCGAGGAGCGTCGAGCCGTGGTGTCGATCGCCGACGTGCCTGCCCAGCTCAAGCAGGCGATCATCGCGGCCGAGGACGAGCGCTTCTACCAGCACCCGGGCATCGACTACATCGGCGTGCTGCGCGCCGCGTATGCCAACCTCGTTGCCGGCGGCAAGCGCCAGGGCGCGAGCACCATCACCATGCAGGTGGCGCGCAACTTCTTCCTGTCCTCCGAGAAGACGCTGACGCGCAAGCTCTACGAGGCGCTCCTCGCCTTCAAGATCGAGCACAGCCTCACCAAGGAGCAGATCCTAGAGCTGTACGTGAACCAGATTTATCTCGGCCAGCGCGCCTACGGATTCGGCGCGGCCTCGCAGATCTATTTTGGCAAGGCTCTCGACCAGTTGAGCCTCGGCGAGGTGGCGATGCTCGCCGGGCTGCCGAAGGCCCCGTCGATGTACAACCCGATCGCCAATCCGCAGCGCGCCAAGCAGCGCCAGCAATACGTGCTGCGGCGCATGACGGAACTCGGTTACATCACCTCGGCGCAGTTTGACGACGCCCTTAAGGCCCAGCTACGCGCCCGTCGAGAGGTAACTGAGTACTCGCTTCACGCTGAATACGCCGCGGAAATGGTGCGCCAGGCGCTGGCGGAGCACTACCCGGAAGACGTCTATACGCGCGGCTTCCGCGTGTATACGACGCTGCGCCAAGTCGATCAGGAAGCGGCCTACGAAGGCATCCGCAAGGGCGTGCTGGAGTACGACCGCCGCACCGGCTATCGCGGGCCGGAAGGCTTTTCCGACCTGCGCCCGAACGCCGGCGAGGACGAATACGACGATGCGCTCGCCGATCACGCCGACAGCGACGATCTCCTCGCCGCCATAGTGCTGTCGGCGGATACGAAGCAGGTTGAAGCGGCGCTGCGCACGGGCGAAAAGGTGACCCTGGCGGGCGAAGGTCTGCGCTTCGCCGCGAGATCGCTCGATCCGAAGACCGCGGCGCAGAAGCGGATCCGCCGCGGCTCGATCATCCGCGTGCAGCGCGAAGGCAAGGGCTGGCAGATCGGACAGATGCCGGAAGCGGAAGCGGCATTCATCTCGCTCGATCCGCAGGACGGCGCGATCCGCTCGCTCGTCGGCGGCTTCGACTTCAGCCGTGCGAAGTTCAACCATGTCACGCAGGCATGGCGCCAACCCGGATCGTCGTTCAAGCCCTTTATCTATTCCGCGGCGCTGGAAAAAGGCTTCACGCCGGCCACCGTGGTGCCCGACGAGCCGGTCGTGCTGGAAGCCGAGGAGACCGGCAGCCAGCGCTGGGAGCCAAAGAACTATGACGGCAAGTTCGAGGGCCCGATGCGGCTTCGGACCGCGCTCACAAAATCCAAGAACATGGTATCCATCCGCGTGCTCGACGCCATCGGCGCGAAGTACGCGCAGGACTACGTCACTCGCTTCGGATTCGACCCGGAGCGCCACCCACCCTATCTCACCATGGCGCTGGGCGCCGGCTCCGTGACGGCGTGGCAGCTCGCGCGCGGCTATTCGGTGTTCGCGAACGGCGGCTACCTCGTGCAGCCGTATTTCATCCACAAGATCGTGGACGATCGCGGCAACGTGCTCGCACTTGCGGAGCCGCGCCGCGCCGGCGACGAGTCATTGCGCGTCATCGATCCGCGCAATGCCTTCATCATGGACAACATGATGCAGGACGTGACGCGCCTCGGCACCGCCGCCCGCGCCGCGCGCCTCGGACGCTCCGACCTGGCCGGCAAGACTGGCACCACGAACGAATTCGTCGATGCGTGGTTCGCCGGGTACCAGCCCTCGCTGGTCGGCATTTCCTGGGTCGGCTTCGACCAGCCCAAGACCCTCGGCAGGAACCAGACAGGTGGCGTCGTCGCCCTGCCGATCTGGCTCTCCTACATGGAGCGGGCGCTGAAAGACGTGCCGGAAATGCCGCGCGAAATGCCGCCGGGCATCGTCGTGCTACCGACCGGTCCTTATCCGACCGCAGCGGGCGAGAACCGCGTCGTGAATGAATTCTTCTACCGGGAGGCGGTGCCGCCGCCCGAAGTGCTGCATCCGCCGATGCCGGTGGAGGTGCCCGAAGCGGCGATCGGGCAACCGGCCACGCCGCCCGGGCCGCAAATTCCGGGTCCGGCGGCGTTGCCCCTCGCACCGGCGCCGGCGCCGGTGGCCAAGCCCCCTGCCTAGGGCCTGAGCAGCACCGGTTGTCCGCTTTGCGCGGAAACGAGCCGCGAAAGCGCCGCGAAAAGCTCGCTGCCATCGCGCGTGTCCCGCCAGGCGGCGCCGTCCCAACGGAAGTGAAAGCCGCCGCTGCGTGCGGCGACCCAGATCTCGCGCGCCGCGCCGTGGCGGTTGATCACCATCCGCGAGCCGTCGCCGAACTCGATATCGAGCACGCCGCCTTCCTTGAGCTCGGTGTCGGCGTCGATGCCGCTCTCCTCCAGCGCGCGCTCGATGCGCTCCAGCGCACGCTCGGCCGCGGCCACGAATTCGTTTTCATCCATGGGATACCATCTTGATTTTATGCGCTTGCTGCTGATCATCGCCGCTTTGGCGCTGGCCGCAGCCGCCTGCGGCCAGAGGGGGCCGCTCTATCTGCGGGACAATCCGCCGCCGGGCGTGAAGCCGGAGAAGCGCGACACCTACAAGCCGGTTCCGTACCCGCGCCAGCCGCCGGACGAAGAAACCAAGTAAGCCGTGTCGTTCGCCTACCGCGATGGCGTGCTGTGCGCCGAAGAGGTCGCCCTCGACTCGATCGCCGAGCGCTTCGGCACCCCCTGCTACGTGTACTCGCGCGCCGCGATCGAGCGCGCATACGATGAATTCGTCAGCGCCCTGGGTGAGCGGTCGGGCCTTGTCTGCTATTCCGTCAAAGCCAACTCCAACCTATCGATCCTTCGGCTTCTCGCGCGGCGCGGCGCCGGGTTCGACATTGTCTCGGGCGGTGAACTCGCTCGCGTTCTCGCGGCAGGCGGCGATCCGCGCAAGACGATTTTTTCCGGCGTCGGCAAGAGCGAAGCGGAAATCCGCCTCGCGCTGGAAAAGAACATCGCTTGCCTCAACGTCGAATCCGCGGCGGAGCTCGAGCGCATCACGTCGGTGGCGAAGAGCCTCGCGCAGCGCGCGCCGATCGCGCTGCGAGTGAATCCGGATATCGACGCGCGCACGCATCCCTACATCTCGACCGGCCTGCGGGAGAACAAGTTCGGCATCGCGCATGCCGAGGCCGAGGCGCTTTACCTCGATGCTGCGCGCAGCCCGCACCTCGAGCTAGTCGGTATCGGCTGTCATATCGGCTCGCTCCTCGCCGATCCTGCGCCGTTCGTCGCCGCCGCGCAAAAGCTCGTGGCGCTCGTCGACCGGCTTGAAGCTGCAGGCGTGCGCCTGCGCCATATCGACGTCGGCGGCGGTATCGGCATCCGCTACAAGGACGAAGCGCCGCAGCCGATCGCCGCCTTCGTGCGCGGGACGATCGAAGCGCTCGGTCCGCGCCGCCACACGCTGATTTTCGACCCGGGCCGCTCCATCGTCGGCAACGCCGGCGTGCTGCTGACGCGCGTGGAGTATGTGAAGCCCGGCGCCGCACGTAACTTCCTCGTCGTCGACGCCGCGATGAACGACCTCATCCGCCCGCCGCTCTACGACGCTTGGCACGAGGTGCGTCCGGTTCGCGAAAGGGAAGATGGGACCGCCGCTGCTGTTTACGACGTGGTGGGCCCGATTTGTGAAAGCGCCGATTTCCTCGCCCGCGAGCGGCGCATCGCTGCAGCCCCGGGCGCGCTGCTCGCCATCCTGTCCGCCGGCGCCTACGGCATGTCCATGAGCTCCAACTACAACTCCCGCCCGCGCGCCGCCGAAGTTCTGGTGGCGGGCTCGGCCGCCCGTCTGGTGCGCCGGCGCGAATCCGTCGATGAGCTCTTCGCCGGCGAGCAATTGCCGGAATAGCCCCGCGCGGACGACAATCGGCCCCTTGCGTGAATGACACCCCACCCGTGACCCGCTCCAGCCGCCGCCTCCTTGCCAGCGGGCTCCTCGTCGCGGCGATCGCAGGCGGCGTCGGGGCGTATTACTTCAGCACCGAGATCCGCGCGAAGGAGGCGGGCAAGGGTGCGGGCAAAGGCCCCCCCGCGGTGCCGGTGTCGGTAGCCATGGTCATGCAGGAGTCGATTCCGATCCGCCTGCAGGCCATCGGCAACGTCGAGGCCTACCAGACCGTGGCCCTCAAGGCCCGCGTCGACGGGCAGATCGTGACCGTGAACTTCAAGGAAGGCCAGCCGGTAAAAAAAGGCGACGTCCTCTTCCGCATCGATCCGCGGCCGTACGAGGCGGCGCTGCGCCAAGCCGAGGCGAACGCGCTGCGCGACCGCGCCGCGCGCGACCAGGCGCGCTCGCAGGAGCGTCGCTACCAGGAGCTCCTGCAAAAGAACTTCATCTCCAAAGAGGCCTACGCGCAGATCAAGACGAATGCCGAGACCGCAGAAGCGAGCGCGAAAGCGAGCCAGGCCGCGCTGGAGAACACGCGCCTCAACCTCGAGTACTGCACCATCCCTTCGCCGCTGGACGGCTACGTCGGCAAGGTGCTGCTGCAGGCCGGCAACATGGTGCGCGCCAACGATGTCAATCCGCTCGTGGTGATCAACCAGGTGCGGCCAATTTACGTCAACTTCGCCGTGCCGGAGCAGAGCCTGCCCGAAGTACGCAAGTATCAAGGGCAGGCGCCGTTACCGGTCGCCGTGCTGCCGAGCGATCCGACCATGCCGCGCGAGTCCGGGCGGCTGATCTTCATCGACAACGCCGTCGACCCGAGCACCGGCACGATCCGCCTGCGCGCGCAGTTCGACAATGAGGACGCGGTCCTCTGGCCCGGGCAGTTCGTCAACGTGAGCGTGCAGCTCTACGAGAAGCCCGACGCCATCGTGGTGCCCTCGCAGGCCCTGCAGACGGGTCCGGACGGCCTGTATGTCTACGTGATCGGCGAGGACCTGATGGCCGAGGTGCGCAAAGTCAACGTCGAGCGCTCCGACGGCGAGCGCGCGATCGTCTCCGGCCTGAAGAAAGGCGAGCGCGTGGTGACGCGGGGCCAGCTGCGCCTCGGACCGAAAACGCGCGTACAAATCGCCAAACCCGCCGCCGAGACCTCGTGAACTTCTGCGAACCGTTCGTCCGCCGGCCGGTGATGACGGTGCTCCTCATGGCCGGCATCCTGATCTTCGGGCTCGCCGCGTACCGGCTGCTGCCCGTCTCGACGCTGCCAAACGTCGACTTCCCGACGATCCAGGTCACGGGCGAGCTGCCCGGCGCGAGCCCCGAGACCATGGCCTCCGCGGTGGCCACCGTGCTCGAGCGCCAGTTCTCGACCATCGCGGGCATCGACGAGATGACGTCGATCAGCGGGCAGGGCATCACGCGCATCGTGATCCAGTTCAACCTCGATCGCGACATCGATGCCGCCGCGCAGGATGTGAACTCCGCAATCGCGTCGGCCGCCCGCCAGCTGCCCTCGACCATGCCGGCGCCGCCGTCCTTCCGCAAGGTGAATCCGGGCGACTCGCCGATCTACTACCTCGCGCTCACTTCGCAAACCCTGCCGCTCTCCGCTGTGAACGAGTACGCGGAGACCTATCTCGCGCAGCGCATCTCCACCGTCAGCGGCGTCGCGCAGGTGCAGGTATTTGGCCAGCAGAAGTACGCCGTGCGGGTGCAGCTCGATCCCAACGCCCTCGCCGCGCGCGGAGTCGGCATCAACGAGGTCGAGCAGGCGGTCGCGCAGGCGAACGTTAACCTGCCCACCGGCACGCTGTACGGGAAGGACCGCATGTTTGCCGTGCAGGCGACCGGTCAGCTGAACGACGCGGTGGCGTTCCGTCCGGTGATCGTCAGCTACCGCAACGGCGCGCCGATTCGCCTGCAGGAGCTCGGCCGCGTCATCGACAGCGTGCAGAACGACAAGCTGGCGGCCTGGTTCAAGGGCAAGCGCGGCATCGTGCTCGCCATCCAGCGCCAGCCGGGCACCAACACCATCGAGGTGGTCGACAACATCAAGCGCTTGCTGCCCACCTTCCGCGCCGAAGTGCCGCCGGCGGTGGAGATCGAGACGCTCTACGACCGCTCGGTCACCATCCGCGCTTCGGTCGATGAAGTGCAGTTCACGCTGTACCTCGCGCTTGCCCTGGTGGTGATGGTGATCTTCATTTTCCTGCGCAACATACCCGCCACCATCATCCCGTCGATCGCGCTGCCGATGTCGATCATCGGCACCTTCGCGGTGATGTATGCGTTCGGCTACAGCCTGGACAACATCTCCCTGATGGCGCTCACGCTGTGCGTGGGCTTCGTGGTCGACGATGCCATCGTGATGCTGGAGAACATCACGCGCCACATCGAGATGGGCAAGAGCGTGCTGCAGGCGACGCTCGACGGATCGCGCGAAATCGTTTTCACCATCATTTCGATGACGATATCGCTGGCGGCGGTGTTCATCCCGGTGCTCTTCATGGGCGGCATTCTCGGCCGCCTGCTGCACGAATTCGCGGTCACCATCATGGCGGCGGTGCTGATCTCCGGTTTGGTCTCGCTCACCCTCACGCCGATGATGTGCAGCCGCATCCTGCGCCCGCACCGCAAGGACGAGCGTCATGGGCGCGTCTATATGGCGTTCGAGCGTGCGTTCGACGGCGTGCGCGATGCCTACGATGTGTCGCTCTCCTGGACGCTGCGCCACCAGCGTCTCGTGCTCGTCATCTTCCTCGGGGTGTGCGTGGCGACGGGGGTTCTCTTCGCCCGCGCGCCGAAGGGGTTCCTGCCCAGCGAGGATTCCGGGCAGCTCTTTTGCTTCGTCGAAGGCCCGCAGGACATCTCCTTCGAGGCGATGATCGAGTTGCAGCAGCGCGTCGCCAACATCATCGCCGAGGACCCGAACGTGGAGGCGGCGATGTCCTTTGTCGGCGCGAGCGGCTTCCAACCGTCGCTGAACGTCGGGCGTATGACGATTACGCTCAAGCCCTTCAAGCAGCGCAAGCCCGCCGACGAGGTGCTGCGCGGACTACGGCCCAAGCTCGCCAACGTGCTCGGCGCCAAGGTGTTCATCCAGAACGTGCCGGCGATCCGCATCGGCGGCAACCTGACGAAGAGTCCTTACCAGTACGTGATGCGCAGCGCCACCATCGACGAGCTGTACCACTGGGCGCCGGCGGTCGAGGAAAAGTTGCGCTCGCTGCCCGGCTTGGTGGACGTGACGAGCGATCTGCAGATCACGCGGCCGCAGGTCACCGTCGAGATCGAGCGCGAGAAGGCTTCCGCGCTGGGCGTCTCGGCGCAGTCGATCGAGATGGCGCTCAACAACGCCTACGGCGCCCGCCAGGTGTCGACCATTTACACCGCGACCAACCAGTTCTGGGTGATCCTCGAGCTCGACCAGCGCTACCAGACCGACCCGTCCCTCCTGCCGATGCTGTACGTGCGCTCCTCCAGCGGTGCTTTGGTCCCGCTGAGCGCCGTAGCCCGGCTCAAGCCCGGCGTCGGACCACTGCAGATCACGCATCTCGGACAGCTAACGTCGGTCACCTTCTCGTTCGACCTGCGCCCCGGCGTGGCGCTTTCGCAGGCGATCGTCGAGGTCGAGCGCGGCATGCGCGAGTTGCAGGTGCCGGCGACCCTGACCGGCACCTTCTCCGGCACGGCTCAGGCCTACCAGAGCTCGCTGCAAGGCATGGGGATCCTGCTGCTGCTGTCGATCCTCGTGATCTACCTGGTGCTCGGCATCCTCTACGAGAGCTTCATCCACCCGCTGACTATTCTCTCGGGCCTGCCGACCGCCGGCCTCGGCGCGCTCCTTACTCTGATGGCGTTCGGCATCGAACTCAACATGTACGCCTTCGTCGGCATCATCATGCTGGTCGGCATCGTCAAGAAGAACGCCATCATGATGATCGACTTCGCCATCGAGGCGCAGCGCAAGGACGGCATGCTCCCCGAGCAGGCCATCCACCAGGCGGGCCTGGTCCGCTTCCGGCCGATCTTGATGACCACGATGGCGGCGCTGATGGGCAGCCTGCCGATCGCGATCGGCTTCGGCGCGGGTGGCGGCGCGCGCATGCCGCTCGGCCTCGCCGTGGTCGGCGGCCTGATGCTTTCGCAGGTGCTGACCCTTTTCATCACGCCGGTGATCTACCTCTACTTCGAGCGCCTCCAGACCTGGCTCAACCGTTCCAAACCCCGGGAGACACCCCTCGATGCCGGTCAACCAAGAAGCGCGTAGCCTCGCCGTTTTCTGCGACTTCGAGAACGTCGCGCTCGGCGTGCGCGAGGCGAAGTATGCCCAGTTCGACATGGACAAGGTGCTCGAGCGCTTGCTCCTCAAGGGCTCGATCGTGGTGAAGAAGGCCTACTGCGACTGGGAGCGCTACAAGGAATTCAAGAACGCGATGCACGCCGCGTCGTTCGAGCTGATCGAGATCCCGCACGTGCGCCAGTCGGGCAAGAACTCCGCCGACATCCGCATGGTGGTGGACGCGCTCGACCTCTGCTACACCAAGTCCCACGTCGATACCTTCGTCATCGTCAGCGGCGACTCGGACTTCTCGCCGCTCGTCTCCAAGCTGCGCGAGAACGCGAAGACCGTGATCGGCATCGGGGTGAAGAACTCGAGCTCGGATCTGCTGGTCGGCAACTGCGACGAGTTCATCTACTACGACGATCTGGTGCGCGCCGACGAGCAGAAGCGCCGGGCGGCGAAGAAGCGGCGCGAATCGGCGCCCGCGGGCGAGGACAAGGACAAGAAGCAGGAAGCCTTCGATCTCTTGATCGAGACGCTCCACGCGCTCATCGCTGAGCGCGGCGCCGGCGAGGACATCTGGGGCTCGATGATCAAGCAGGCTCTCAAGCGGCGCAAACCCGGCTTCAACGAGTCGTACTACGGGTTCCGCGCCTTTTCCGACCTCCTGGAAGATGCCGAGAAGAAAGGCCTCATCAAGCTCCAGCCGGACGAGAAGTCCGGTGGCTACCTCGTCCGGCCAGCTTAAGCCGACGCCGAGGCAGCTCGAGGCCGCTCGCGCAAGGACGCTGCGCGACGTCATCGGGCCTGGCCTGAAGGTGCTTTTTTGCGGCATCAATCCCGGGCTCTACTCCGCAGCGACCGGCAATCATTTCGCCCGCCCCGGCAACCGCTTCTGGCCCGCCCTGCACGCTGGCGGCTTCACCCCCCGGCGCTTCTGGCCCTGGGAAAAGAACCTCGTTCTTGGCGAAAGCTTCGGCCTCACCAACCTCGTCGCGCGCGCCACGGCCGGCGCCGATGAACTGGCAGCGGCCGAGTTGGTCGCGGGTCGCCGGCGCCTCGCGGCCAAGGTGCGCCGTTATCGCCCCCAAATCGTGGCATTCCTCGGCATGGGCGCCTACCGCCTCGCCTTCGCCGCTCCGAAGGCGGCCCTGGGCGAGCAGGCCGAGCGCTTCGAGGGCGCGCGCGTCTGGGTCCTGCCGAGTCCCAGCGGACTAAACGCCAGTTATCAGATGGGGGCCCTCGTGACGGAGCTCCGCAAGCTTCGCGCCGCCGTGCCGTAGGAACGTCCGTTGCTCCACGGTGGCATGGCCGGCGATCTTCACGGCAATGCCCCGGACGATTCGCCGGTCGCGTTGCTCATCATCGACATGATCAACGCCTTCGACTTCGGCGGCGCCGACAAGATGCTGGCGCGCGCCCTCCAGGCCGCGAAGGCCATTCGCCGGCTGAGGGAGCGTGCGCAGGAGGCGCGAGTGCCGACGGTCTATGTAAACGACAATTTCGGCCGCTGGCGCTCCGACTTTCGCCAGATCCTAGAGCACGTGCTCGATTCGCCCGGGCGCGAAATCGCCCGACTCCTCGAACCGCGCAAGGAGGACTACTTCGTCCTCAAGCCCAAGCACTCGGGGTTCCAGTTCACCACCCTCGACGTCCTGCTCGAGCATCTGGGCGCAGAGTCGCTGATCCTCACCGGGGTGGCCGGCAACTTCTGCGTGCTCTTCACGGCGCACGACGCCTACATGCGCGACTACCGCATTGTCGTGCCGCGCGATTGCATCGCATCGGTTGCAGAGGAGAACGACCGCTATGCGCTCGAGCACATGGCGCAAGTAACGAAGGCAGACGTGCGGCCTTCGGAAGAAATCGACCTTATTGCTCTAGCTGCTTGTAGACGAGATTCGCGAGCTTGAGGAGCTCGTCCTTGTTGAGGTCGGCAGACGCGAGCGCATAACCGACTTCGTGGTCGATCCAGTAGAAGACGCCGATGTTGTTCTCGCGCGCGTAGCGGAACGCAGTCTCGCGATTCCTCGATGCTTCGGTGCGAACGTAAAGCGTAAGGCGGCGGCCGCTCTGATTCTGGTACATGAACTGCGCCACCGGGCCGTTCTCGCCCGGGAGCAGCCGCCCGCCGACCAGGCCCATACCAGCCTCGTCGAGCTTGGGCGCCTTCACCTTCACGCCCAGCCGCTTGGAGAGCCAGGTGACGAGATGCTGCTCGTCGTCGGCGCCGACTTCCACGGGATGGCGCACCTCGGGCGAATACGTGGCGTGGGCGAGCGCCGCGCGCCGCGCGATGAGCATGCTGTCGGTGGCCGACTGCGCGACGATGCGCTCCGGACGCACCTGCCAGCCGAGCGGAGCACCGACGGCGATGCCGAGCACCACCCAGCCCGCCACCGCCGCAATGCGCCGCCACGGCATGCGCGGCGTGGCGACGCGCGCGAGGCGCTCGGGCACCGGCTCGGAAATCATGCCGTCGTACGCGGCGCGCACCTCGTTCGCGAGGCGGCGATAAGCGGCAATGCGCTCGGCTTCATCGGGTCGCGTGGCGAGCCATGCCTCGACCGCGGCGCGCCGGCCTTCGGGCAGGCGCCCATCGGCATAGGCCTGCAGATCGCCCTCGGTGATCGGCATCTCGCTCACTTGACCACCTTCAGCTTCGCGCTCACGGGCTGCCCCGCCATCATGGCGCGCAGCTTCTCGCGAGCGCGCGACAGACGCGACATCACCGTGCCGATCGGAATACCGAGCGTGCGCGCGACTTCCTCGTAGCTCATTTCCTCGAGGGTGACGAGGAGCAGCACCGCACGCTGATCGGCGGGCAGCCGCCCGATGGCGCGGTCGAGATCGCGCACGAGCAACGCATCGGGCTCGCGCTGCGGCTGCGCGAGCTCCGGCATGTCGTCCTCAAGGGGATCGACGGCTCGTGTGGCACGAATCCGGTTGACGTGTACGTTATGCATCACGGTGAAAAGCCAGGCGCGCAAGTCCGTTCCGCGGCGGTAAAGATGCAGTTTCGCCCATGCGCGTTCGAGCGTGTCCTGCACCAGATCGTCGGCGGTCATGCGGTCGCCGACGAGCGCCCGGGCATAGCGCCTAAGGCGCGGTATCAACTCCACCAGCCGCTTCGCTTCGTCCATGAGGGAACAGGCCTCCCTTGCCGGCTATTCCACGTTATTTCGGCTCATCGGGCAATGGCGGCACGCTGAGCAGGTACGCAATCAGCGCGTCGAGGTCGACGGGGGTGAGCTGGCTCGTCGTGTTCTTCACAACTTCTGACATCGTCTCGCCCATCACGTCGCCATCGGGATAGAGGCCCGTCGTCAGGATGTCCTTCAGGTCAGCCGCGCCGTACTTCTTCAGCCGGGTCGGCGTCACGTTCGGCGCATTGACATCGTCGCCGAGCTTCGCACCGCCCAGATAGCGCGATTTCTTCGGCCCGCCGAAAAAATTGCGCGGCGTATGGCATTCACCGCAATGGCCGAGGGCGTCGACGAGGTAGCGGCCGCGGTTGACCGGTTCGCTTTTCGCGGCATCCGGGGCAAACGGGCCTGCATCGAGGAACAGCCACTTCCAGAACGTGACCAGGAATCGCCATCGGTAAAGGAAGCCGAGGTCGTGCTCCTTGCTCGGCTGCGCGCTCGGCTTGAGCGATCGCAGATAGGCCCATAGATCGCGCAGGTCGGCGTCGCTGATGTGGGTGAAAGAGGGATACGGAAACGCCGGGAAGTAGTTCGCGCCGTCGCGGCGCTTGCCCTCGCGCATGGCGCGAATGAAGTCCGCCTCGCTCCACGCGCCGATGCCGGCCTGCGGGTGCGGCGTGATGTTCGGCCCGTAGAAGATGCCGAAAGGCGTCTTCAGCGCGCGGCCGCCCGCGTACGCCTGCGCGTCCTTGCGCGTTTCGGTGTGGCAGCCGATGCAGCCGGCCGCCTTCGACAAGTACTCGCCGCGCTTCGCATCGCCCTGCGCGACGACGAGCGTTGCCCACAATAGAAAAAAAAGCCCCGCGATGGCGGGGCTTGTGCAGTTCATGTTGCGTTACTGCTTCTGCCGGAAACTCTCGTGGCAGCCGCCGCACGACTTGCCGACCGCGCCGATCTGCGCCTTCACCGCCGCTTCGTCGCCGCTTTGCGCGACTTCGTAGAGCTTGTGCGCTTCGTTCTCGAGACGCGAGGCGGCTTCCTTGAATTTCGCCTGCTGCTCGTACACCGCGGGCAGCGCGGCGCTCTTCACGTCCTTAGTGGCGGGGTCA